>ENA-UOOI01000888-UOOI01000888.1-fermentation-metagenome-genome-assembly--contig:-NODE-888-length-35249-cov-3.732710_pt1 | contig 35249 bp, 59 predicted proteins | sample MGYA00245779_ERZ724027 | MGnify/ENA primary metagenome ERZ724027 (study PRJEB28704, sample SAMN03018318) | fermentation metagenome | biome: anthropogenic terrestrial biome; feature: soil; material...
TGGGGGCTATAAAATATGTAGTCTAATGGACTTTTTGAAAAATAATTAATATATTTTGTGACAATATTAGCTTTTTCTTGCTTTTTAGCGTCAAATATTGCTTAGAATGAAAAAAAGGACGCCCGAAAGCGTCCTACTTCTCAATTGTTAAGTTGTGTTATTTAATAACTTTGTCCTTGTCTCTTGCGTTGACAACCTTAGTCAGCAGCACTATGCTCTCAACGATTGCTCTAACCTTTTGCTCATTGTACTTGATGTGAAGTGCTACGCATAAGGTCTGTGCTTTCGCTAAGACGACTTCCATTTTGACTGCACCGTCTGCGTTAAGTAATTCAGCATCTTGGACATATTCAGCAAGTGCCTCTTTCAACTTTACCCAGTTCTTATTCTTAATGCTTGCGACAATGCCACTTATTAGTGTTATTAAGAAAACCACTATGCCTATAAGCCTTTCCCAATTAAGTAATATCCAGTCTAAGATTTTCATAATTGTTTGCATTATTCTTGTTCCTCCGTTTGTGGCAAGTATGTTTTTAATTCTTCAATTTCTTCTGTCAGCGTTTCAACACTGATAGGCTCATACTCAGCTTTTAGGGCGGCGGCTCTTGCCAACAACTCCTCCGCTTCTGCAAGTTTGTTTTCTTTTGTTTGAATCAACGCTTCTCTGCGGTTGATTTCTCTTTCAACAATGTTCATTTTTTTATTCTCCTTTTATTAATTTTACCAAAAATGGGGTAAGCAAAATTGCTGCATAAATCAACACAGCAAACAGCATAGCTACCCATGTCTTTTTAATAACTACTTTTATTTTTTTGCCTAAAAACACAATAGGAGCAATCGTTGTTGCACCTATTATCAGCCAAATAAAATACCAAAAGTTTTGAACTAACTTCGCAATATTGACCACCCACTTTGGTACTGTTTTTTCGTCAATGCCGTATAAATCGCAAGCATCTTTGTTGTTAGAAAATACCGCTTCTTTTTCGCCCTGCTCTGCTTGATTTTCTATTTTGGATATTTCGGTTTTGATAACCTTGTCGACTGTTTTAAGGACACGATGTTTTGTCTCATCATTTGACATCTGATGTATAACAGCTTGTCCGACAATATTTTGCATTGTTTTTTCTGCAACTGACGGCTCACTTTCTTCCGCAAATTGAATAACGGGCGTTTCCACCCGTATTTCTTTTCTTATCTCATCCATTGGCATTAACTCATCCATTATTATCCCCCTAATAATGCTTGTATTTGCTTTTCTAACTGCTGTATCATCTCGGTGTTCGTTTCTACCTGTTTAACCACATCTAATGGATATTTTATCGTGAATATTGCCATACCGTGACCGTTAGCACCTGCAACGGTTTTTTCCATACCGTAATTATACGCACTATATTTGTTATCCCATTCTATTGGCGTGTAGATTGGCTCTTCTAACAATTCGCCTGTGATTTCATCACGCCGTCTGATATGTTGCGTGGGCGTTAATTCATCATCGCTTTGTAGAATTATATCAGGTAAATTAACCGTGTCTTCTTTATAGGGCTTGTATTCGGTGTTGGGGTTACTCTCTAATTGCAACTGAAATTTATCGATATTGATATATGTCACTGTTGCTCCCGTACCATAACTCATAGCAATATAATCTATTGTTTTATTTTCACTGCTAACAAAAACGGCTTCATTCCAAGCGTTTAAACCGACAGCTATTTCTTCATAAGAATTAGTCCCGTCTGTGTATTTAATAAAAAAAGCTGTTCCTACTGCTTGAGTTTCGTTCGTCTGATGATATAATTCAAGTTTAAAGATATATCGAACATTCGGGGCAAATTTTCCTTTGCATAGCTGTACATTCTGGTATAAATTGGGAGAAGATATCTTAATACAGTTTCTGCCGTCTTTATCTTCGTAAATTATATTAGCACTATTAACCGCTTGCAAAGTATCATAAAAATACTTATAATCCCATAAGTTATCCCCAGTACTGATTAGCTTCGTTAAGTGTGTATGTCTTATACCCTCGAAATATGGCAAAGTAGATAATTTTTCATCTAGCTGTTCTTTTGTCATATTGAATAATGACTGGTCACTTTCGGTTAGGTCGATAACACGGAAGTCTTGTATTTGGAAAGTATCGCCGATTGCGTATTGAGCCGAACAGTTGTGGGTTAAATAAAAAGTATCGCCATCTATAGACGGTATAGCCAGAACAGACAATCTAACCCATTGATTTGCTACAGCGGTAAATTGTATAGGGTCGTTGCTAAAACCAAAGTCTACTGAACGGGCATACTTCGCCTTTATCCAAGCCGATATATAATACTTGTGTCCTGCTATTGATTGTAGACTTTGTTGACTTGAATCTGCCGCAATGCCACAATCTGAATTTGCCGTTACCGTAAATGTTGCTATGCCGTTACTAGTTGTTGCTGTAGCATTGTTTAATACCCACCCAGCCATTCCGTCAAAATTACCGTTCTTCTGAATAGCTTTGATAGAACAGCCCTTAATGCTTTTAATCTCTGCTGTTTTTACGCTCGGCTGTGAGTCTATAATCTCGACATCGTTAGTCGCTGTAATACGGCTACCGCTAATTACATCTTCAACGACTTTCGGTTGCTTAAGAGCAATAAAGTCTTTTATTTCGTTTAACTGTGTTTGTGGATCGGACACAAAAGAGATGCTTTCTTCTGGCTCGCCGTCAATCAAAACAGTTGTTCCTGCTGGTGTAGGGATTGAAAACTTGAAATCCAACAAGGTTTTATTCCCGTCAAGACGTTTGTCTATATCAACCTCTGCATTAACTCCTGCTGGCAATGTGTCTGTTATTACCGTTCCGACATCGACATCTGCTGTTATGCTTGACCCACCATAGATAGTATCAGCAGTCCGCACTATGTCTTGAATTGCCCCAGATACCGTGTGCGTAAATCGTCCTATCTCTAGCTGATAAATACCCATACCGTCAACATATAAAGAGTCCTGTGTCAACGCTTGAACAGTCTGAATAAATAAAGAAAATTTAACCTTACCTGACGTATCTACTATTACCTGTGCTATTAACTGATATCGTGCGTCCTGTGACGGTGTAGATGACATTACAACGCTTTCAACTTCAGTTATCTTAACTCTTATACCGTGTAACAGCAAACAGCCTGTTGATAGGATTATACTGTTGCCTGTTGCTGACAATGCACATTCATTTAAACAACCGCCCATAATTCCCGAGCGGTTACCCGATGCAAAGTTATTGAACACGGCACCGTCTATATTTGTTATATCTACTCCACTGTTTTCTAATATTATAATTGCCATAATTTTCTCCTAAAAGGGTATTAAAAAACCCCTATCGCTTGATAAGGGTTTTGATATTTGCTGTTAATTAATTTATTCTTGCGGTATGTTTACCGTTTTATATTCGTTTATGTTTCCAACAACAAACCAACTAGTCCATATGCTTTTTCTGTATTTTTTATCTTTCTGAATTGCGCTGTTTATGTCTTTCGCATCTTTAGTTGCTTTTTCATATTGCTCAATTATTAGCTCATCGGTATTCTCATCAATATTAATTTCTAAAACTTTTTGCAGTTCTGAAACTTTGTTGTTGTGTTCAATCAAAAAATTTTTCGATGTCGCCTGAACCCCTAAAATTGAAAAAGATAGTATCGTAACCGCTATACTTGATACGATTAACAAAAACACGCTTCCTGCATAAGAAGCACTTTCTTGGTTTTTTCTTGCTAAAAGAAATAATATCAAGCTTGTTATAAAAATACATATTATTAATAATGTAATTAACATATACACACCTCTAATGTTATAATACCAAAATTTTACATTGTTTGCAAGTAGAATTTTAAATCTCATATGCAAAAACAATATCAAAAGACTTTATATAAAAAACATTTGTTGTTAAGTTGATTTGTCCAGCAGTTGTAACCGTCATTGTCGTGCGATAATGCTCGTCACTACTATCGCCAGCATCACGTTTAGAAATCCCTACGTTAAAACTCTGTGATGAGCTTGGTCTATAACCACTTGGAATCGTGCCAAGAAGTTTGTTCCCACTTGAAGCTTCGTTCCCGCTAAAAACAATATGTCCAATAACAAAATTGACCTGTCTTTTAATTGTAGCCACGCTAAGAGAGACGGCAGAACTTATCGTGGCTGAGGTTATATTTTTGACACCTTGTATTGCTGTATATACAGCCCTACTTGTAACTGGTGCCGCCAACCCTGATGTTACGCTTTCGGCAATCTCCACCGTGCCCCCATTGCCTAAAACAACTGAGTTGGCTGTCCCTGACGGTGTCGTTGTAACATTGCCCCTATCGTTAATAATCATTACTCTGAATGCAGGATGTCCTGCTTTATCTAGTTTTTTTGCATCTTCCGTTTGTCTTGCTGCAGCTTCTGCTTGTAATAATGCTTTTGGATAGTCAATTCTTTCAACTTTTTTAGTCACTTCTGCAACAACGCCGCTTGCCGCTGTGAATGTGTATAATAATAGCCTTGCTGTGCCTGTAGTGCTTGCCGTAAGGTCATCGCCTGATAAGATAGTTGGATATCCCGCTGTGTCGTACATTGACTTGATATCCGCCGTTTGTGCTGCTAAGTTAATTTCAAGATATACAGAAAAATATCTCTTTGTAGCAACATTATCAACTGCCAATTCCCAACCGTTAGCGTCAATTTCCACATCATAGCCCTGTAATACTACAATACCACTATTAATTTTGAATGTTGAGCCGTTAATAGTGTAACTTAGTTCTGTTCCTTTATTTTTGATATAGCCGTTATAATCGCCTAACGCATATCGTAATAACCTAGTATCATCAGTATTATTGATATTTGGCGTGTCGGACGGCTTTCTGATAAATCTAATTGCCATAATTTCTCCTTTTATAACAAGAATTGTAACCCTGTAAATCTGTAACCTATTTGTACCTTTTTTAATCCGCTAGAATCATAGTGCAACTCTCCGCAAGGCAATGATTTGTATAAGCTCTGCCCTCTGCGGACATAGATATTGAATTTCGTTTCAAAGTCTGCTTGAATATTGGATAGTGTTATATCCTCGTTGTACATACTCTCACACAATAACTCTAACGCTTCTGTGTTTGCTTCATTTAATAATTCAGTTAACTTTGTGTTGTCGTCTGTTTCCTTGTATATTACTTTACGCTTAATCGGGTATATGTCACGATTCGCCGAATTGGTGGTAATTATGTTTTGTGAGGTTAATATCCATTTTATCCCCCAATAATTTGTCCCTGTAGACGAAACGCACCCTTGACATTCGTTGATATCCGCAATCCACTTACCATAGTCATATATCCCACGCTCCCACAGCTTTATATTCATATTCCGATACATTGACTTGCCGATTATGAATATTACTTTTTTATTAATCAAGTCCAATGACGATGTCATATATAACCCATAGTACTTCAAAAACGGGCTGAATATATCTGTCCATACATCATATTTTCCTTTCTCCCCGCTATGGGTTAAGTTATCTAGATTAACAGTTCCTACATTGCTGTTGTAATGTAACTCGCAAGAAAAACTGCCTTGATTGACCTGAGTAAGCCATTCTCCGAACACATAATCCAATATCTGATTTACCGTTGTTCTTGCTGTCGTGAAGTCCAATAATACATCACTTTTTAGCGTTGATTTTAAGTCAGTTCCTGTAATGCTTGTCTTATTTTCGCTTGTAAGGGCAGGAATGCCACCTAAACAGCCATAAACATAGTTGCCTTTATCATTCTTAACTACAAGAAATGTCGGCTGAATACTTTCAACAAACGGCTCACAAGTGCATTTTAATTCGTCTAATTCAACGCCACGCTTGACCAATGAATAGCTGTTATTATCAACGACCAATGCGGCGTTGTCTTGTAATCCCTTGAAATTTCGGTCATAAAAACTTATTATCATAAACCATACTGCCTCCAGCTTCCTGTAAGTTCGCCAGTGTCTGAAGTGTTTAGATTAATAGAAATTTTGCTTTTACCGCTTTTAGCCCTAAGAAAAGTATCGTAACTAGGGTCTGTTTCTGCGGTATAATCTTGCAATTCTACACCGTTAAAAAACCATATTTTCCGCTCTGCACTATTGATAATTAGATATTGCCCCTCGGATAGAGTTAATCCCGTGAACTTAATTCGACTATATTCTGTGTCGTTTTCGTCTAGCAATAAGATTGTAGGCTCATATAGTCCGCCTGTTATTTTGACCGTAACAGGTACATCTAAGATATAAGGATTATTTATTTCGTTATTTTCAACTACGTTTTTTCCATAACTATATGGGTATCTGTATGGATAACTCTTGCCTATCGCCGCAACTTTAATCTTAATTACATTCTCAATGTTAGAGAAAAATGGCGTCAACGGCTTGAAAGAACAATCTCTCACAAGTTGACCGTACTCGTCTTTTTCGGTCTTAGACAGGGATATAACCTTGCCCTCTGTGTATCGCCTGCGTACTCCGTCTGTGTATTCCAACGCCATTCTCTTAGATGTAATTGAGTATTTTTCAATCCATTGCTCCAAGACGGTTGATTTTTCATAAGCACGGTTAATGAAGTGTATCTTGAACTTTACCTCTTGCTTGTCTTGTACTACCTTAGTTACTATGCTCTCAATATCTCCGTCTATGGTTGACAACTTCAACTTAAACCCAACACCGTTAATGTCGGTTATTAAGTCTAAATTGAAACGGCCTATTATTGAATTGTCTATATCGAAAACTACAAATGCTACTTTTCTCATATTACCCTCTTGACTGCGACAATGTCGCTATTCGCTTACTTACAATGTCCGCTACTTCTTCCGCACTTACATACTCGTTAGAGTCTATATAGATGTTATAAGTATTACTGCTGTTATCTTCGCTACTGTTGATTGTTGTTGAACTGCTACCGCCTTGTGGTGTCGTTTTCATCCAAGAGTCAATATCTGCTAAGTCTTGTTCGGACGGAGCATTGCCCCCTGTAATTCCGCTCGATGCACTCCCAACAAAGTCAGATGCTTCTGTCCCGCCTGTAATGTCTTTTTCTGCTGCTTTGACAGCCGCTACTGCCGCAACAATCCCTGCTGCTATTGCCCCGATCGCTATACCTAACGACCAAGAAGCGTGAAATACCGCCACTGCTCCAGCCGCTATTAACGCCGCCATTGCCAAAGACTTTAAGATTTTTTCTATTGTTGACATATTTTTCCAATCCGCTATTAGATTAAGCCCTAAAGCTAACGCCGCCCCTAAAGCAGCAACACCAGCGGCGGTAATTAAAGCTTGTTTGTTCATATTCCCGAATAATTTGATCAGTCCGCCAATGCCTGTGGATATTTTACCGATTAAAATTAATAACGGTGCCGCAACTGCTATCACTCCTAGTAATCCCATAATTGCTTTTTGTGTGCTCGGGTCAAGATTGCTGAACCAATCGGATAGCTTTTCCATTGCAGGAATAACTTTTTCCTCCAACAACTCAACAAGTGTTTCATATATCGGTATCATTGCTACGCCCAACTGTGTTTTCGCAAGCTCAAACTGTGATGTTACCTTGTTCACTTCGTTGTCTAAGTTTGCAAGATGTCCAACTGTTTCGTCTGATAAATACCCGACCTCTTCGAATTCTGCAATATAATCGCCAATGGCGTCTTTTGACTGCAGCATAGGGATAAGTGACGCCGCAAATCTATCACCCAAGATGTCCGTTGCGTAAGCGACTTGTAAGTTTCTGTCTTCTAATTCGGATAAAGTTGCGATTGTTGCCTGAAAAGCCTCTTCGTTGGTGTCAAAATTTTGATAACTTAGCCCTAACGCTTCCAATGCCTTGACCGCCGCATTTGTACCGCCTGCCGCCTGTTCGCCAAAAGCACTTTGAATTTTTTGCATTGATTTGAACAACTGTTCGCTTTCAACATCAGTTTGCATAGCTACATACTGCCAACGCTGTATTGCTTCTGTTGACATATCGTACTTGTCAGACAGCGTCATAATTTCGTCGCCGACTTCGACTGCATCCTTAGCTAGTTTTACAGCCCCGACAATAGCACCTGCGGCGGCGGCTGAAAACACCGCTAACTTTTGCCCTGCTTTTTCGATTTTCTCGCCTGTATCAGTGAATTTCTTAGCTAGTTGTTCTATCTCAACTTTCTTGACTTGCTCTAATTTGTCTTTGAGAGAAACTGCTTTTGTTTCTGCCTTGATTAATTCAGTCTGCAGGTTCTGATATTGTGTTGTGTCAACCTTTCCGCTATCTTCTAAGTGTTTTAACTGTTTCCTGATAGCGTCTGCTTTCTGTTCTGTTAGTTCTAAGGCTTTTTGGTATTGTTGCTGTGATTTAACCGCTCTGCCGCTGTCGAATTCTAAATCAAGCGACTTATCCAAAGCTTGTGCGGACTTTTGGGTACTATTAATCTCTCTGTCAAGTTTTCTTAATTCTTTGTTAAAATCAGTAGCATCTGCACCAATCTTAATTTCTATACTGTTTGCCATAATTCACCTACAATGCGTTAAAATCCGCCTCTGTCGCTTTCCGTACTTCTTTAATCCCTCGTTCCGACATTCTCTTTTTCTTATCCATTTCCAACTTCTGTCTTGCGTTATCAATTCTGATTGAATAAACAAGACTTGTAATGTCGATAATGTGTAATCCGTGCCAATCAATTCCTGCGGCGGCAAGTGCCTGTATATATCTCAATGATAACGGCATAAGAAATTGCTTTTTGGGAATATCAATCTTTATTTTCTGATATATCTCATTCAACAAATCCCTATGCCTTAGGAGTTTTTTTCTGATGCCTCTGAAGAAATAACCTCAAATACTTCTTTAATTTTATTAATTAATTGCCCCGTATACTCCAGACTGGAAAAATCAAATAATTTTAAGAACTGTACAAAAGTTAAGTCTGTGTCAAAATAGCAATAAATTGTTTTAAACATCGATATCATAAACGGTGCTGTTAATTTATTAAGATTTTTTTGAGTTTCCAATACTGTGTGTATACGTTGTGTATAACTTATCAAGTCTTCCTTTCCCGCTTGTTCGGGAAATTTGCTTTCCCACCGCATTTGACAATTAAGAGACATATCAAGTTCAAACTCTTTTTCGCCATAAGCTAATATCCTTTTGCCGTCTTTGATTTCGTCTTTGCTTTTAATTGGTAGTGTTATCTTCATAAAATCCTCACTTTAAATTTTTGGGCTTGGCGGAGTCGCACCGCCTTATCTACTAACCCCATAAAGACAGCCCTAAGACTGCCTTTTAATTATTAACCTGCTGCTTTCGCCGTTGGCACTGGCACGGTATCGCCAAAAGTCGCATAGTCTGCGTCTGTCGGAATTTTGGATAGTTTAAACACTTTGACCGTATTGCCTGTTGTCGCATCAGTATAATTTGCTATGCCGTCTGCCGCCTTAAGATATACGCCTTTGACGGTTATGCCATACTCAACTGTTGCAATGGATAAGTCATCAGTATTTTGGTCTAAGCTTTCGCTTGGCGCCGACACTTCCACACCAAACAACCAAACCTTTTTAGTTTTTTTAACGCCGTCAGCCCCAATAAATTCCGTTTCAAAATATATTGCATTCTGTGGCACTGATTGTTGCTGTATTTCTGCTTGCCCATTTTCAACTTCCATTTGCATCCCGTTGGCAGTCTCGAACTCAATATCCCTTGCTGTTAGCCCAAGAGAACCGCTAAAGCCTTTATCGTTGAGCAAATTCAGCTGTAGTTCGCCGTCACCAAAAAGTGGCAAGGTTGATAAGTTTTTGTCAAGACTTATCTTTGTTAGCCAAGCTAATGACGCTAATGTGCCACTGTTCACCTGATACTGCCCGTTCTTGACGTTAAACTGCGCAAGTACCTTGCCTGTTTTATCTATTGCCATTTTCTATTTCTCCTTTTATAATTTCTATCACTTTGTTTTTATTTGCGTTGAATGTCTTTCGGACAAAAGGCTTGCCCTTTGCCCCAAACTCCAAAAGATTAACAACAGGGATATTTTTCTTGTTTAAGCGTGTGTTTTTTATATACCTAACCCCTGTGTATTTGTCTTTGGTTATCCACGCTTTTTTAGTCTCGCCCGTATCAACAGGCGTTGCATTTTCTAGCTGTTGCACCATATAATCAGACGCCTTATCCAACGCTTTCTCTTTTTTTTCAAGCACAATATTTGCTTGCTGGTCAATTATCTTTTTAATTTCTTCTGATAAATCAAAAGTGCGTGCTTTAGCCATAATGTATTACCACACTCCAAGAATATTGCGTGCTTTTAATGGTATCGTCATAACCCAAATTAAAGGCGTCATAAGGCAGTCCTGCCGCTTCTAGTGCTTCCGTGACCTTTGCCCTGTTGACATTGTGCAAGTCCGTTGTGTTGGTCGCTACGCCTTTTGTGACAAGGATTATATCACAATCTGCTCTGCGTATTTTAGTAACTCCGTCACCGTATAAAAAAGGAGTGTTAGTAATATCACTCCTTAACAACAAATAGCTTTCGGGCACGCTGTCGGCGTCCTCATCCATTGTTTCTTTATATATTTTTATCTCGTCTGCAATAGATTTGACCGCATTCCATAATACTAATATAGGCTCTTTATTCATTTAGCCACCCCTCAATTGCCGCTTTAACATCCGCATCATCTAATCTTTGGACGTTCAATAGCATTTTTGTCGGGATATCAGCTTTGCTTAGGCTTTTAATTTCATATAAGTTACTGTCAAAATATAAATACTTTTCATTGGTATAAAACACTCTGTATATTTTGATACTAAAAGCCAAGTTGAATCCTTGTTGTTGTCCTAGTTGTGCGGTGTTTATGCCTACCAATTCAGCGTTGTTGATTAGCTTTTTAGCACTTGTAACTTCCTTTGTCCTATCACCTGTATCAGGGTCTTGAACGCTTTCAATATTCGCCAACACATATAACTTTTTACCCGTTATCATCCAAACACCTCTCTGCTTTTGTTTCGGCTGTTAAAAGGTTTCGGAGTAATATAAGAGTGGGATTGTCGGCAATGCTCTTTTCGTTCATTAGTAATTGAGCGGACAGTACGATTGCAAAGTGACCTATTTCCGTTTCTAAAATGGTTGACGAAATATCCTCTGCCTCTAACTGTGCTTTTGCCATTGTCAGAAAATTATTATAGTATGCGTCCATATCGATACTTGTCGATAAATCGCCGATTGAGTTTTTAAACATTGCCAACAAATCACTCATTTTGCATTACTCCTCTGCCGCAACAAGCGATACAGATACTGCTTTTGTACCTGTTGTTACATCGCTAGTGGCTATTGTTAACTCTACATCTGTTTGTGTTGTGTAACCAGTTTTGCTGATTGTATAAGTGTATGTTCCTGCTGGCAAGTCAAAAATAAGTCCACCCTCTGTTTTTGGAAAAACAAACTCTCCTGCTCCGTTTCTAACAATTAATGCGAATCCAGTAACAGCTCCACTACTAACGCTATCTTTTGCAGAAAAAGTAGTTACGCAAACAGGAATATATGCGGTGTTTAAATTCTTTAAAGTTTCTCCAGCAGTTAGCCCTTTCCCGAAAGTTTTATTGCTTATGTTCGCTAAAGCGGTGTGCAATTCATCGTTAAATTTACCCATTGTTTGCCTCCCTATTTATTTTCTTTGCCGTATACGATTGATTGAGGAACAGGTATTGCGGTAACCATCATATGAGTTGTGTAAGTCTTTGTTCTTTTTTGATTGGAAACGTCAAGCCCTAATTCCATTGTTTTGTTTATATTAGCTTTATACCATTTGCCAATATTGCCGATTACGAAATCGCCTGCGTTGAGGTTTGCCTCCATTTCAACAGGGAACGAACTCATTTTTGTCAATCCACCGCCGTTTAGTACAGGAAGAATATAATTGCCTGCGTCATCTTTCTCAAAAGTCATACCGTCATATATGTCACTTGCAAGATATATCTTTGCCCCTGCTCTTTTCTTTGTGGGCAATAATTTAATACCTGCTTCAATGATTTTTCTATAAGCTGCTTTATCGGCAGAAGCATATTTTGCATCAATAGCCAGATAAGTCAATCCCTTTACGGAATCATTATTTCCGTTGCCATAAATATAGTCGCTAATTAAAAGCTCTCTCATACTTTCGCCAATTAAACCAATAAGATATGGTGTAAACTCTTCAATAGCCATTGCCTCTTCCTCAAAAGTTAAAACAATACTATCTGTGTAGTTTCCAGTCGAACCGCTCAAAATGCCCCATTGAACGTTTTCATTATCTGTTTGTGTAAGTTCAGCTTTCTTTTTAGCACCAGTTTTGCTGATCCTATATGGAAATTTTATTTTGCCTTTGATTGCGGTTGTCAAAATGTCTCTATAAATAGGACTCTCTTCCTCTTCTTCTCGCAAAATGTCAAGCATAACTTCTTGAGGGATAAATATTCCGCCGTTGTTTACGCCGTTTACATCTGCTGTGGCTTCAACAAACGTCTCACCTGTGGTAGTGTTTGAAACACCTAATGCTCTTAATTCAACATCATTCATTTTGATGTCGCTTCTCTTTGTGCTATTCAACAGCACATACTTAGCAAATGCTGTTCTGATGTCAAGTTTTTGATTTTCCATTTTTAAATAATCTCCTCTGTTTTCTTGATTTTGCTTTTTAATTTGTTCCTGTCTTGCTTCTAGTTCTTTAATCTCATCGTCAATTTTCTTAACTTCGACCGTTGCTTCATCTACCTGTGCGTCTGTTACGGTGTCACGGTGTTCTAAGGCTTTCTTTTTGATTTCTTCCTTGCGTTTTTTTAATTCGTCAATATCCAAATTCAAATCACGCAATTCTTCAATGCTTTTTTCCATTTTACAAACTCTCCAATTCTTTTAATTTTTTATCCAAGTCCGCTCTCGCTTTCTTCGCTGCTTCGTCCTCGGCATCGGTAGGCGGCTCAGTTTTCTCCCCTTGCCCTTCTGACCGACTTTTAGCAACAACGCTTGCTTCCTCATAAGCAGGAAACGGCGTTATTGTTATTTCCCATAATTTTGAAATTTCGTTAATAGTGCGTTGCTTGTAATCGGGTGACCAAGTGTCTCCTTCGCTTTTAAAAGCAAAGCTCATACCGTCTACAACTCCACTCTCAACTAAGTTATACCAATCCCTTGCGTATTGGGTATTGGGCATTTCGCACTCAAAAAACAACCCTGTTTCGTCCTTTTCAAGTCTCATATTTATTCCTGCCCTACCCAAGACATTATCGGGATTATGCCCGACCATTAGATACACATCGCTCAAATCCGTACTATCTAAAGCTTTTGAAGAAATGGTTTCTTCCCACTCGTCAAAAAAACCCCGTATCATTGTCGGGGTGTTAAACAGTATTGGATAGCCTCTTAAAACCATTTTTTTGCCACTATCTTCATCTGCCCTGATTTCAGCTATTATATCGACTTTGCGATAGTTCTCAATTTTCTTGATTTTTTGTTCCGTCATCGTTTTTCTCCTTTATATTTGCACCCTTTTGGGCGGCTTGCATTTCGTTAACTAACTTAATATCCATTGTGTCAGCGGTTACTCTCGTCATTTGACCAAGTCCGTCAGGCAGCGGCGCAAGTCCTATCATCTCTCTTGCATCGTCTATGTTCAGCACGCCCTGCCTTAATCCGACACCAAATAATGCCGTCTTAGCCTGCAAAGTGCTTACTGATAAGCTAAAGGTGTCAAGCTCTACTCGATTGCCGAATTCTATTTCTCGTCTTGTGAATAACTTGCTTGTAAACTCTTGCTCTATTTGTTTTGCCAACGGCTCAATGCGGTTTTTTACAAATAACTGAAATTCTATTTCTAACGCTTTGTTATTCATAATTTCTTGCGTTATCCCGAAATAGTTATAAACGATGTTAACAACAAACTGCATTAGTTCTCGGTTTACATCGTTCTCTTGCCAGTTAATCGGGGTAACTCCCCATTGACTGTCTAAATACGCTATGCCGTTTACATTGCTGTCCAAGTTTGCTTTCAGATCGGACATTGTCCCTTGTTTATCGGTTGGCTTTAAGTTTCCGCTCGTTCCTAGCTTCCCTGTTAACAAGGCTTTGACCTTTTTCGGATTGGTTATATCAATAGCCTGTTGTGCTAGTGCTTGTATAACCGTTTCATATAGTCCTAGATTGTTTCTTACCCCACCTGCAATAGAAGCAAATCTATTTAGATAAATTAAATTAGCAAGGTTGTATGTTTTGTTGATTGTTAAAAACTTAACTCTTGCTATACTCCCATCTAGTTCAAGCTGAAAGTTATCACGGGGTAGCACATATAACTCACTTAATTCTCCTGTCGAATAATCAAAGATAGGCTCAATAAACACATTGTTATCAAGCATTAGCCTTGTAGTGACGTCTTTCCAAAATTGTGTTGCGTTCTGCAAAGGATTTGCTCTTAAAGTCAATACCCTTGATGTTGCAGTCTCAAAATATGTGATATTGCCGTTCCTATCCACACGCTCGACATACTTAGGAATTGACGAAAAAATATCCGAAAAGCATTCAATCGCCGTTCGGACTTCGGGTATATCGTATATCTTGCTTGCGTAACTTCGGGCAAACAGTCCTATGTTCCCTCCGTAATATTCTTTTATTATCGTTCTTAGTTCAGGTTTTTTCCGTCTGAAGATGTCTAAAAATCCCATTCCCTTTGCTCCTAAATAGTAAATAACTCTGTTAATGCAGTCCTGTATTCCTCTAACTCTTTTGCCCTTTGGTATGCAACAAAAGAGTTAAAGACACCAATCGCACCGTCTATATGCCCCGTACTTTTTGACTTATGCGGGCTTAAGTTGTTATTAGCGTCCTGTCGCACTTTCAAGTTATAAAAACAATACGGCAGTAGCTTATTGCCCGAATCGAATACCAATGCTCCACTTTCAAACAAACTGCGTATAATCTTTATCGGCTCTGATAGTGTCCAACCGCCCTGTGCGACTTCTGTCAATATCCCATAATCTCGTGTACTCGTTTCTAAGATAGTATCTTTTATTATCTTTTCCGCACTAAAACCGTTCTCCTGCATATCAGTTAACCATTCTTTCGATAACGCCCTATCATATCCAATTTTCAAAAAGTTTATGTTATACTCGTCTCTTAATTTTACAAACCATTGTGTCACATACTCTTTTTGCACATAGCTACCAGGCGTGATAATAACTAAGCTACTAGTTATCTCATCGCTTGTAGCTAAGTGTGTCATACTCTGATAATCTTGTTTGTCCTTTCTGCTATTCCGTGCTAGTACATCCTCCGCAATGAAATATGCTTGTAAATATCTAAACTTGCCGTCACTGCATAATATCTGTGCTGTTGAATTACACAAGTCTGTTGTTTCAGCTAAGTCCACCCCTCCGACTGCATAAGTGTTAAAGTACTCATCTCGCTTAATCTCTCGCATTGAGTTCTTAATCGCTATCATATCGAAGTAATCAATCGCCGCCCCAATCTGTCTGTTAAGCTGTTTTGCAATAAATGCATTCAGCGTTTCGGGCGTGTCTTTCATCGCCTCGTGCTGTTCACGCAAAAACTTTATAGTAGGTCGCCCCTCGTACATTGCAGGATTTGCTTTTATCCAACAACTCTCATCTCGTGGGTCGTCTGTGTCGTCAATGCCGTACATCAATGCAAATATCTTATCGTTCGCACCGTATTTCTTTTTGCGTAATACTTTGCGGTTACGCTCTAGCAATGTTTCGTATAAACTTTCGGGCGTTACTCCTGCTGATGAAATTACAATCATCATAGGCTGTTCTCTCGCACCCATACCTGTTTTAATGGCTATATATTGATTGTGCGTTGTTATCTCGTGTGCCTCGTTAACTACTCCAACGCTAGGGTTACTGCCGTCCTTGCCTTTCGTGCGACCGCTTAAATACTCTATCTTGCCGCCATTTATCTTGCACTCGATAAATTTATCAGTCTTATGAACTTTGAATATTTCACAAAGCGGCGATTTCTCAACTTCCTTTCGGATAATATCGTATGTTCTTTTAGATTGATTTTCGTTCTCTGCGACTATCTGACACCACGCATTCGGCTCTTTTTCTAAACCTGTGAACCAAGCGACTAAAGGTACTATGAAAGTATCTTTGCCCCATTTTCTAGCCACGAATAAGTCCAATTCATTGAAGTATCTAAGATAACGGTCAGTCTTTTTGTCATAGGTCTTTATTCCCAAAACACAAGCCGCTATGTATTTCTGCTCCCTGTTCAATTCAAGCGGTTTGCCTGCCCACTGCCCCTCACGGTGTTTAAACATTCGGGCAAACTTCTCAAATGTTATTGGGTCAGCTTCTTTATAAAATATATTCTTTCGACTTATAAGCTCCTTGATTAACCGCACATTGTTTTTGACATCGATGTTAAAATCTTGGGGACGGTTATCAACCAATCGAATATAATCATTTATCCACTTTAGCATATCCTTCCTCTAAAAAAGGGACTTGTTAAGTCCCTAGTCATCAGTCCTGTTCATTAACTCCTTGAATATATCAATGTCAGCCTTAGCATTAGCTGTCTTTATTCCTGCTCTTGCCCTTGCCAACGGCGACAGTCCCATTTGGTCTAATAGTTTCAAGCACAATGCCGCATTATCCAATCGCTTCTTAATGTTCGGGTTTGGCTTTGCCGTTGTTTTAACATTGCCGTTTATGTCTTTGCCAAGCGGTATAATCACATACGCTCTAGGGTCTTTTTTTAGTTCCTCGTCTGCTTCGTCCGTTGCTACCATTGCCCGACAATAAAGCTTCATAATGTCAATATCTGCGTCAGACATTCGACAATTAACTGTATCACGGAATATATTGACCAACCTTTCCCAAACTTCTAACTCTTTCTCCGTCAGCGTTTCAGGCGGTACAAACTCTTGCTTTTCATAAACAGGCGTGCTTTCCTCACGGTCTTTTAGATATTTATTGCTTTTGTTGTATGTTTCTTTTTTAGGGTTTATTAACGGTGCTCTCGGCATTTAATCCCTCCCAATACTCATTAAATTTTTGTAACGGACTTGTCCGCTCGTGAATTTTATTATGACAGTTAGGACAGAGACATTTTAGATTTGTAATGTCGTATCGCCTTGCCCAACCCACCGCTGTGTCTATCGGAAATATATGGTGGATTTCCTTGCCTGCTGTAATTTTGCCGCTCGCTAAACATTCCTCGCACAATCCGTTAGCTTCTGCAAATTTATAGTCACGCAGTTTTTTCCACTCAACTGAATTGTAAAACGAATTGTAAGTCTCGTGATAATTCATCATATCCCCTAATCTAATTAGTTATGTTTTTATAACGGTTGAAAAGTTTTGATTTTCGGAAATGTTAACTGACGGGTAACTATCCCGCTTTTTACGCATAGTTCAAAGATATTCTAGTAGGGGGGGGTGTCAATACGCTATTATCTCTTCCTCAATGTATACATTACTTATCATAAGAGGATTGAATATTGTTAATAATATACTCCCAAGTAGACTACTTACGGATTGGGTCACTCCACAATCTTTGCATATCGCTACCTTACAACATCTTAAACCCTGTATATAGCCTAACTGATAACGGTTAGTGCCGTTGTAATGATTGCAGCAATTCTTGTTTATCCTTTTCTTCATTTTTAAGCGTTCTTTTCTCTCCATTGTTTTTCCTCTCTAATAGATACTCGCCAATACGCTTGAAATGCTGTATCTTCTGCCGCCTTGTCGGCTTTTTCTTGTGCAATGAATATCTGATGTCGCAAGTATAATTGCAATCATCTGTACAATCATCGCAACGCTTTCTGTTACACAAATAGAAAATCTTCATATAGTTCCTTTTGGTTATGGAAAAGAGAGAACAGCTGTTAAACCATTCTCTCTTAAAGGAGGAGTGAATATGCCTGTGAAGTAAAACTTTACACATACAATATATCACAAATCAAACGGACATAAGCGGACATCTTTTATAACTTCCTCGCTATCTTCTCAATAGCTTTATTCTTTATTCGCCATATCTGCTTATCACAATAATTACATTGATTAGCCAACTCATAGTGCGTCTTGTCCTGCATATAGTACCCTATAATTATATCCTGCTCTGTCGGTGCCAATGTGTTTATTGTTTTTGACAGCTTGTCCTCTAAGTCCATTGTTTCGGCTAAAACGTTCTCGAACTTCTCTCGCTTTTCTTCTACACGCATTACCAATCTCTCGACTGAACTAGTACTGAAAGAGTGGGAGCACGCTGTTAGATTACCTAAAGGACTTGCTAAAATATCATAGTTTTCTCGGATAGTATTAATCTCTTGCTTTATCCTTAGGCATAACCGCTTTTTGTCTCTGATTTGTTCTAATAGTTCTTTCGCTTCCTGATATGTCATTATCTCTCCCTATATTACCTTTCCGCCGTTTTCCCTAAGCTCTAGCACCGCCAAAAACATTGCGTTACAAAGTACGTGTTCGATATGCAGCAGTCCGCTTTCTTCGTCTACACCTGAATTATTTTTTTTATAAGCCGTGTAATGCCGTAATAATGCTCCACTGTATCTGTTTTTAGCATCGTCAATATCCTGCCACTTATTAGCCCCATATTTTTTAGCACCGTGTGTTAACACTCTACCTAACGCTTCTAATGCTTCAGGCGGTATTAATTCAAGCATTAATTTCCCTGCATCTGCCTTAGCTTCTTGATTGCGTTTGGGTTTATAATCACTCATTTTTCCTCCTCATCATCGTTACAGGTCAATCCTAGCCCGTCCGCTCCGTGATAGTCGATTTCTTCCGCCTCGATATTACGTATCACTATGCCTACACCTACAAGTGCCAAGACTGCCATAAGTAATGCAATTATTGATAATATGTTTGTTATCTGTGTCATTCTTTACCCTCCTTGTTTTCAAATTCAAAAACTATTTCTTTATCTTTTATTTCAATTAGTCCGTATTTCATTGCAATCCTAAAATCAAAATGCCTTTTTATAAGTTTTTCAGGGATTTTCTTTATGTATTGTTTAAATTCATCAATTGAAAATGTGTATTTCCCATAATTGCACATTCTGCAAGCAACTCTATAATTTGAAAAATCGTTTTTCCCGCCTTCTTGAATAGCATTTATATGGTCTAACTGCATTTGGCTATATGTAATATTTTCTCCGCAATATTGGCATTTTTTATCAGAATTTTCCCATAGTTTTATCCGCTGTTGTTTGGTTAATGCTTTGCGTTTACTCATAATTTCTTATTTTCCTCCTCCATTTTCATAAAACATAGCCAATGTGTTTTATTTAATCGTCCTGATTTATGCCCGAATAAAGGGTTCCGGCCAATCACATTAATAATTTTTGAAACGGGTATCTGCGTTTCCGACCACTTAAAAATCAACACGCCGTATTCATCCAACACCCTTAAGCATTCATTAAAACCGTCTTTTATAAGTTCAGCCCAATTTTCGGGCAACTTACCGTATTTTTTAGCCATCCAAGAATTTTGGCCTATTTCCAATAAATGTGGTGGGTCAAAATCTACTAACTTGAATTGCTTGTCGGCAAAAGGCAAGTCCGTAAAATCGCAAATCATATCAGGCTTTACTTCAAAAACTCGTCCATCGCATAAGGTATGCATTTCTTCCCTTTTGTCGCAAAACATTACATTAGGATTATTCTTATCAAACCAAAACATTTTCCCGCCACAACAGGGGTCTAATATAGGCTTAACCGCTTTACTCATCGCACACCTCAACCATACCTGCTTGACATAATTCAAAAAAAGTAACCTTATCCCAAATCTCACCAACTATCTCTCTTGTTTCTTCGTCTATGTAGGTATAATATCTAGCATTATTCATATACAGCTTATAAAAGCCTACAAATGTTATGTGTTTAAGATTTTCATTCAGTATAAAGCCGTGTTCGGAAACAAGTCTATCCATACAATCCGCTTTAATTTTTATTGTTTTAGGCATTGCCCACCTCCTCACAAGATTCTATGCATTTAGCAATTTCATCAATAGACCCCTCGCCATAGTCTATAAAACAACTAACTGCTTCTTCGGCGTTGCTGCTCCAAAAACCGCCCTTTCCTGTCTCAAGGTCAAACTTTTTGTTCAACTCCTCAAAGACAGCATTTTTAGCATCCTCTGCTTTTTTCATTAGCTTTTGAGCTTGTAGTATTTTATTTAATATTTCTTTGCTTACTTTACTCATCACTCCACCTCCACGCCGTACTCTGCGGCTAGCTCGTTAAGCTCGATATTAATAACCGTAAAAACATTATTAGGCTGTATGTCGCAAGGCGATTTGCTGTCAGGCTTGTATCCTGCTTCCAACTTTTTAAGCACTCTAAACGCTTTCTCCGCAAACTCTCTCGCCACGTCTGACTGCTTGCGGTAGCCTGCTTCGTAGAGGTGGTTCGCTATTTGTCCAGCCGCCACTCTAAGCGCATTGCATTCACTACACTTTTCAGTGCCATTATTTCATTCGTTATCCAAAAATGTGCTTTCTATCAACGGCAAGCAATGCCCTTCTCGTTGTAGAAATTCTGCCATTTCCTTAATCTGCTGTTCTTTGTTCATACTATCCTCCTATATCGACAGCCTTAGCTGACCGTTATCATATTGCCAATAAGGCTCTCTGACCTGAAACGCATCGCCCCGTTGTTCCACGAACGGAAAATTAGTCTGCGTTGTCTGTATTGCGTACTTGTCTATCTCATAACTTACATATCGAACAGGCATACAACCCATAGCTTCTAATGCTAAGTTTCCGCAGCTCATACCGTCATACATACTTAGCACTTCAATTTCACAATCGTTTAAATTTGGTATGTGTGACAATATGTATCTTATAACCTCGACCGTCCAACCGTTACCAAGAAGTTTATATGCTTGACTGTCACTAACAGGAAATAAGTAATTATCTCTAACCGTTTGTAATCTTTGGCATTCTAAGACTGTTAATTTTCGGATTATGTAATAGCCGTCAGGTAACTTGATAGGGTATTGTTTGCCCTTGATTGTGATTAAACCGTTTTTGACTTCGTAAATGGGATAGGTTTTGCCGTCCCAACTTTCCGCAACCATAGTGCCTAACGATTTTTTGAGAGTATGTTCAGGATTTTGTCCTGTGCTATAATAAGCTGTTAAAGCAAACGATTTTCCGTATGGAGAATAAACTCTGTCGCCTTGACTGTTACTGCCTGAATTTCCTATACGGATTGGCTCAATTATCTTCATTTTGCTTGCCTGTCCTGATATTACTGTCGGCGCTTTGCCATCAATATAATTTACCGTGTATCCCATTGCGGTAGTTCCGTCTTTGCTTACACAATATAAACCATTTTTACCGCTTTTTAATTCGCCGTACGGCTGATAATCTAATGCTTCGGCAATCATAGTCCGTTGTTTGCGTTCTATCGTGTTCCATGCAACCGCTCCGTTATATGATGCTGTTAACGCATAACTTTTTTCATTCCAGGCACTGCCGCTCTCCAAAATATCCTTAATCAATAAGCCTCTATCTGTTGGTTGCGGTACATCTGGGATATTGTGAGCGTAAAATCGTTGTCTGTTTTGAGCGGATACTAATGATGAATTTATATACTGCAGGGGTGTTTTTAACTCTTTGCTAATTTGGTCTTTTATAGGCGGTGCTGCCGATTTGTTGTTTTCATACAGAAAATAATCAGGCTTGAATTTTTCTTTGGCTATTAAATAATTTTTAAACAGCTCCCAACCTAAGCCCTCAGGCTCTGTTTCTCTATTGTTTTTCTGACTTATCGACCAGTATGTACAGGGGCTACCGCCCAATAATAATCGTATTTTTCTACTCATCTATCCCCTCCTTGACAGCTTTAGCTGACCGTTATCTATCTTATCCCATATTTTCTAAGTTCTCTTAATATCCTCTTTTCTTCCAACGCTGCTCTTTTTGTGCGTCTGCATTCTGACAAACCCTGCAAAACACCTGCAAAGCTTTTTTTGAATGTACCAAATTCGCTCTCTTCAACTTGACTAAATGCGATTATTCTTGCCAGTCTTTCTAATTCGCTCAAATACTCTTTTTCTTTAATAACTTTTTTCATTTTATTACCCCCGATATATCTTTGTTAATCCGTTATCTGCATTTGTTCAATACTTTTGCTCATACAAAAATTCTCACAATGTACACAGCTGGATATTTCATAAATTTGGTGTAAGGTGTTTTGATTGCCTTTTTTTCAAAATACGCTCTGCGTATAATGAGTGGCTCTGTTTGTAATATCCCTGCTAGACACTTAAGTGTTGTTGCGTTTGCAATGTCGTGTTCATATTCGTCTGCTGTTACTGCTTGAAAAAGTTTCATTGTTTCCCCCTATCAAGAGTTTTTACTGTGCTTTCAATCAGTGATTGCAACTGTGGATTGTTAAGCCGTAAGTCTGTTTGTTTCTTATACTCGCCAATCACTTTAACAAATCGTGCTTTTTCAAATTCTAGTTGTTCTTCTTCCAATTTAGCAATCTCAATTAATCCGCTTGCGTTTCCGCAATATCTTTGGACTTCGGGCGGCAAGCTGTCAAATATTCCACACACTTTGTTTCTTGCGTTCTGCCCTTGTGTTAGTCCGTTATCTTGAACATAAGTGTAATTAAAACATGTCGCTAGGCTATATACTTCATCAAGGGTCTTTTTTAGCTTCTGCCATTTTTCCTGTGCAGACGGTTGAAATGCTTCTTGCATTTTGTCTATTTGTTCAATAATGTCTGCTAATGCCACCGCAATTTTACATGCTCTTAAAGAACGACTAAATGCTTCTAATACGATTTCTCGTGGATATGCTTTTAAGTTTTCGTACCATACATTAGCCAGCAAAGCTAAATCCTCATTACTGTATCCTGTTCCCTCTTTTGATTTGTAGGCAAATGGATAATTAACTTTTACCGTCCCAACCATTGCAATTACATCTTGTTTAGTTAGGCTCATCTTCAACCCCCATTAGCCTTGCGACATCTTTCATTTGGTCAATTACTCCTTTGCCTGATGTGCTTTTGGAGTTTTTTGATTCTCTTTCCTCAACTGCCTTTAAAACCCAACGCAATATTGACAAGTAATGACTTTTTGCTTTATATCCTTTTTCTTCAATGTAAGAAGATAAAAACTCTATCGCTTTTTGTCCGTTTGACTGTTCAGTAAGTTTTTGATGTTCTTCTTCTGTCAACAAGACATTTGAGAATTGACCGTATTTATGTTTAGATTTTTTGGGCGTAGACTCGCAAGAGTCGTCTATATTCTCTATATCTAATCTACTCTTATTCTTATCTATATCTATATCTGCTTGGCTAACATTAGCTTTACTGTTAGTTTTACTGTTAACTTTACTCTCTTGTAACTTCCGATAATCGCTCATATATGTACGCATGTACTCTTTTTTCTTTTCTAATTGGTCTAGATTTTGATGCTTTCCCCAATTTGGAATAGTGATTACGCCGTTGATGATTTCTATCATTCCAAATTTTTCAAAAACCTCTAAAGCAAGCCTGACAATACTTACATTTCTACGGAATATCGTTGCTAACATTTCATCGGTATATGGGATTTTGTCGTTAAGCATAAATACTCCACTGTTGTTGTTTTTTCCTGCAAGGCAAAGCAGCTTAAACCAAATGACTATTATTTTGTCGGCTTCGGGCATATTCTCTATAAGCAAGATTTTTTCATCGTCAAAAATATCACTCACAATTTTTATCCATTTGACTTCTGCCACTTCTAAACCCCCTTAAGCCTCTGCTGTCCACTCATAACCGCTAGTATATTCTTACCCGCTTGTGAGTGGTCTATTAGCTTTCTGCAGCGGCTCCTGTCCTCATTGATTAATCTTTCGACTTCTTCCTCGTCTAAGACAAAATATCCCGCTGTTCCGCTATGCCCTCCGACTGGAATACCTTTCTTGAACATAGACCTAATCTTCTCTCGGAGTGTCCGTTCATCAATATGTATCTCATAATGCACTCTTAGGTAGAGTATTAAGTCCTGCTTGAATACCGCTTTTGTTTCGCCCAGTTTCTTCAAATGGTTTTCATACTGCAAAATAAGCGTTTCTAAAATTGCGTACTCTGTCGGTGTTAGTTTATCGGTTAAATATCGTCTGTAATTCATCATTCTACCTCTCTACTTTTTGTGGAACAGTTAAAACGGTAAATCATCATCTTCAATTTGTGGTGTGTTTTTATTGTTAGTTTTACTTTCGCTTTCCAATTTCGGGCTTAAAAACTCTACATCTTCAGCTATAATGTCCGTTGCGTATTTCTTTACACCGTCTTGTTCATAAGAACGGATTTCAATACGACCGCTAACAGCTATCTTCTTTCCTTTTGACAAATACTTGTTACAGCTTTCAGCCAATCCTCGCCAAGTCACAATATTAAAAAAGTCAGCTTGCTTTTCTCCGTCAGCATTAGCAAATGCACGGCTAACAGCAATTGACATTTTGCAATATGCTATCCCGCTAGATGTCTGATTAAGTTCAGGGTCTCGTGTGAGATTTCCGATTAACATTACCTTGTTCATACTATTTCTCCTCCCAATTTTCAATCAATCTTTTATGCTTGGCAAATTCCTTATATTCCTCTACCATAATGATTTCAAGCTTTGCATATTCTTCAGGATAATATTTCTTAAATCTTTTGAGTTTTGTTTTACTCTTGGCATCCATCCATCCCTTAACCTCAACCCATCTATCTTCTTCTGGTAAATAAAAATCTGGGGTGTATGATACGCTTCCTCGTTTAATGGTATCAAATATAAATGTTTTAGGTTCGAACTCCCATTTAATACCTACAAAATTGTAGTATCTTGCCATATTGGCTTCCCATGAACTTCTGAAGTATGTATTGTTTAAATCCTTTCTTTTCCCACCTCTTGCTCTTGAGTATGGATTGCTTTGGTTTTTCATGGGGTTTAACGTTCCGTTTTTTATTCTTGTCTTTCTTTGCTTAATGTTTCTTTGCTCTAGTTGTTCTGGTGTCATATTTTTCCACCTCTCCTTTGCCATTTGAGATAACCTCTTGCAGTATTCCTTACTATGGCTTTTCCCAAGCATGCCTCTTTGGTGCTCGTGCTCATTGTGCCACTTCTTTATAGCCTTGCTAATCGCTTCTCTTCTTTCCTTTTCGGTAGAATATTTTGGTAAACGTAATTTTTTAATTTTTACTCTATCTCTGTTTGGATTCATTGGTAATCCTAATTGCTTTGCTTTCCTGCATACGTTTGATTTGTTTTTATTCCGCAGCCTTACTATTTTGGTTAAATCCACAACACCATCTTTTCCTGCGGTCAGATATGCCTCTTTAAGTAATTTCATTTCATCGTCAGTCCATTCACTACTTTTGTCTACCAAGCCTAATCTCCAACATTTTGTTCTAACTGCTCTTTCCGTCCTCCCTAACACTTTTCCGATTTCTTCATGCATCATTTTCCCAACATTGTCATTTAGGTATTGCATTTCTTGTTCGGTCCATAACTTTGAAACTCCCAAGTCCCCTTCCTCCTTCTATGGTTGATATTCGCTCTATCGGCTTTGATGATTTCGTTCATACCAGGCAATTTGCCTTGAATAACTAATTTCTCCATTTGATACTTCCTTTTATTATTTGGAGGTCAGCAACAGATTTGAACTGTTATCCACCGCTTACAAGGCGGTCATTCTACCATTGAACTAGCCAACCATTAATGCGGGCAAGGGACTTCCACCCTTGCATTGACATACTTTATTTTCATTAGCTTCTACTAGGCAAAACCGGTTTTGGCTACTACACGTGTAACCCTTTGCCCACTAATACTTCACGTTCCTACCAACTACTTCGTTTATGACGTGCCACAAACGATATCTTTATTGGCGTATGTCCTACGAATCCTAAGCGTCTATCTTTCGCCACCGCATTTTTTTATTTATATTTTTTATAAACCCTGTCCTCGTCTCTAAATCCTGGATATTTAAGCTCTAAATAGTGTCCTACCGCTATAATCAAATTTGCTCTTTCTGATGTTTGGTCTAGCCGTCTGTGACAATCAAGGCATAAAGTAACTATGTTTTGTTCTATCCCTAAGCCACCTTGACTTCTCGATAGATAATGAGCGTTAGGCATTGCGTTTGGATTGCCGCATAAGATACATCTATGATTATCTCTTTCCCATACAGCCTCTTTGACGGCTCTAGATATATCACAGGCTTTACTTCTTTTGCTTTTCACGGTGTTTCTCCCATTCATTTACTAAACTGTTAATGTCCTCTTTGCTTTTTGTCTCAATTCCGTTTAGCTTGCAATCGTTAACTACTAGGTCTATTAACTGTGCCATTTGCCTAGAGTTGTAACTGCTAGACCCATAATAAAGATTTACTACTGTCTGCCTTTCGCCTTTGTCTAGCACTTCCGCTATCCACCCTAAGCCTCTGTCTGCCCAAGCATACTGTAATGTCTTTACCGCTGCATTGTTGATTTCTACCGTCTGACATATCCCTAATTCCTTGACATACTCACGATATATATCTTCACTTTTAACTTTTAAGACTCTAGCTAGTTCAGTTGTCAAAGTCCAAAAATATGAGTTTGCGTTTAATGACCGTTTCGGACTGTATTTTTTTATGCTTATCTCGTATTTAACGGCTTCTTTGGCACTTGTAAGGCTTGTCCGCATTTCTTCGGCTATTTGCCTTGCCTTGCCCTTTTCTTCGCCATTTGCCGTAAATGTGACTGCCACAGCCCCGTCTGATGTGAACAGGTGTTCTTTGTATTCTCCGACAAACTTCATTCTCTTGCTCTCCACAAATCAAGGTATAAGTCAAATAACTTTTCTGCCTTTAAGAAGTTAATAAAATCTGTTATAGTTTTATTTATTGGTGCAATTTCAGCCCTCGTATAAGTCTCTGTAAACACCTCGTTGCCGTCTGAAATCAGATAACAAAAACCCATTGCTTCAGATATGCATTCAAGATAAAAAGGGTGTTGTGGACTGTCTAAATATTTGCCTGTTTCGTATGAATTGGAACGCTTGATGTCATATATTAATCCCGCTTTCAATACATCTAACTTTGCATACAAGAGAAAATCTATGCCCATAATTCGCCTTTGTGCAGTCGCTGTGACTTGAAATTGCCCGCCTTTGACAATGTCCCCAATAGCTTTTACATCGTTCTCCTGTGGGGCGTATTCGCCTTTGCAGTAGGCATAAACCTTGTTTTCAAAGTCTATGCCCACTTGCATTTGAGGCGTAGGAGGAAGTTTAATTTTATTTAAACTATTGATAAAATCTTGATATGCTTTCTCTTCATCGTAAGAGTTGTAAAAGTAATTCCAAGAACTTAATAAGGATTGGGTTATAAGTATTCTACCCATATTAAGCCTCAATCTTTGCCCACTCTTTGCCGTTCCATTTATAGCCAAGAGATTTGAACTTTTCGCTGAACATCGCTCTTATTTCTCTTTCGCTCGTCAAAGCGTGGGTTATTGACTTGAAATTATCCCCAAAGGCTTTTATATCATCTATGGTTTTTACCGCTTCTACAAGTGCAAACCCTGCTGATATCGCCTTGTCATAAGCTTCTTTCCCAATCTTAAAAAATTCTGTTTCAGACGCTATATTTGCGTTTGCTTCTTCAAACATTCGTGTTAAATAATCATTTGAATTTTTATCTGTCAAGGTCGGTAATTTTCTAATTCCTGTTATGCCGTGACAACCTTTCGCAAAATATGTTTCTGTAGGCGTAAAACCAAGCATACGGCTATCGCCTTGCATATACATATAGCACCCAAAATCACAAGGCTGCCAAACAAGATTTCTTGCTGCTCCCTCACACATTAGTCGTTGTACTGCATTACCGTCTTTGTCTTTTTCTTCTACTGTGTGAAAAACATAAATTACATTTTTATTGCTTAATGTATTGAGTTGATTTGTCAGATCAGTAAATGCTTGTTTTACTGCTCCAAATCCTTTTAAAGAAATACTGCCGTCTTTTTGGCGGTATTTCGCATCTGAATTTTTGATATAATCTTGCATATAAGTGACAAGGCTTCCGCCTGTGTCTATTACAACCGTATCAAACTGCTCAAATTCCTCGCTGTTAATATCTTGCAATAATTCATCATAGCTTTTGACCACTATTGCTTCTTTACGGTGTTGAGGTTTTACCCTTTCTCTGCCCTTGTCCAAATCTATCAAGATTGGATTTGGTGTTGATAATGCTAATGTGGTTTTGCCTATACCTGGTGACCCACTGATTATCATTGTGAACTTTTTGTTCTGTGTTACTTCGTTTGCTTTTATAAACATCTATATACCCTCCTATTTCCCACAACAATGTTTGAACTTTTTACCACTTCCGCAAGTACATGGTGCATTTCTATTGATTTTTTGAATACACCTCACTATCTCGCCTGTATCGTCTTTAATGTCGTATGTGCCGTCTCCCAGTGCATAAGGCATATAATCCTTCTGGGTTTTGTTTGCTTTGCTCATAATAATTCTCCTTAATTAATTTTTGCTAACAGCTTGTATTTTTTGCCCAGACCGCCGCTGGAGGAAGCAACGGCGGTCTAGACACCCCTCATAAAAAATCTTTTTCTTTCATTCCTACATAGCCTAGTTCGTTTCTTTCCTGCTCTTCGCAACCCTTAACGTATTCTTCGCCCTCGGTGCGAAAATAACCGGTGATTTGTTCTTCAAACAACTGTTCCAGCTTGTCCGATTCGCCTAGTTCATAATAAATAAAATCAACCATTTTTTCGGCGTCATTTTCGCTTAAAACATACCTCTTCGCCATAATATGCGTTAATGCTTCTTGTGCCTGTTCATCTGAAATTTCATATTCGTATGTACCGTTTTCGCCGTCATAAATAAGCTTCATTTCCCTGCCCTCTTTAGATACCTTTCCCACCATTCAGGAACTTGTCCTGTTGCCTTGCGTTGACCGTATGCTATTAATGCCCTGCCATTGCTCATTTTTACATTGAATACGGCACAAAAGAACATATAGCCGTCTCTTGTTAAGCCTAAGTTTTTCATTCTATCCCTCCTAATTTATAATTTCTTATCATTGCTTGATTATCGTATATGTTTCCTGTGACTTCCAGAAATAACACTCCTAAGAATTCCTTTTTGATATCTTTTAATGGAATAAAGTTGTCTCCGTGTAACAGGCATACACCCCATTCAAAGCCTTTCAGAATTATCTTTCCAAGTATTATTTTTCCGTCTGTCGATATTCTCACAATGTCATTCTCATAAAGTGGTTTTTTAAAATCATCGCTGTAAGGTGTTAATTTGCAGATGCTTTCAGCTAAGATAAATCGCCAACACTCAAAGTTAGTGCGTACTGTTGCTGTCTGAAGTACAATGATATATGCTTGTCCGTCATCGTCTAAGGCGCAGCTCCCATATATCCATTCGCCTTGATTGTTCTTGCCACGATAGGCTTTTACTATATCCTGCACCTTGCTTCTCCTTAGGTTATTTCTTTTTCAATTCTTGCTTGCTTTTTGTTTTTCTTCTTGTTTTTTTGCTGCTATGTACTTAATCGCCATTTCCGCTCTTATTTGATTGACTTTTTCCAACATTGCTTTTTCATTTGCTTTTAATTCAGGTGTTGCAGGACAGAAAATGGGTAAGGTTTGATAAACTTCTCCATTCGGTTTTCTTAATCCAACAAATCCTACTTGAATAAATTCTTTATCCATTAATGTTCCCTACATTCACATTGCCATTAAAAAAATATTCGTCTTTATTGGCAATCTCTAGCCTTTCACTTAACATATCTATTTCAGTTGCTTTAAAGTCGGATTTATTATGTAGCTTGTAAGAAAACGATGTTGAAGATATGCCTAGTTCTTTTGCTAAAGACTTTTGCGTATAACCATGTAGTATCATCGCAGCTCTAATCTTCCTAGTGTTTGTCATTTTTTTTCTAGCCATTCATTAGCCTCCTTTGTTCTTTCGGGTAACTCATTGTTCCTCTGATGAACATCTAACTATATAATAATACAATGTTTTGTCCTTGTCAAGAACATTTCGACAATTTTTTTATATTTATTTTAAAATCACTTGATTTTTATTCACGTTTGTCATACAATTATATTAATTTAAATCAAGAGGAAGACTATGAACAACAATATTATGAAAGAAATGGGAAATCGCATCAGAGAACGCAGGGAAGCATTAAATATAACACAAAGCGCACTAGCCGAAAAAACAGGATATTCTTCTCACTCATCAATCGCCAAAATAGAAAATGGTGTAGTTGATTTACCACAATCTAAAATTTTGATAATAGCCACTGCTTTAAATACAACACCCTCTTTTTTATTTGGCGATAAGCCAGTCCTTACTGTTCCTGAACAATATAAAGATGTCTATGTTGCATTTGAAAATGGAGATAAAAACTTGACCCAAGATGATATTGACGATGTCATAAGATTTATAGAGTTTAAAAAATCACACAAAAAATAATTAATTATATTATTTATTATACACAAAAGATAAGGGAGATATGATATGTGTAATAACTGTTTCTTTTGCAAAATTGCAGAAGACTTTGGCATATCTGTTTGTAATTTTAAAACAACTAATAAAAGAGCCTTTTCTATCCAAAACACCATTGTTGTTGATTTTAAGCGTATTGAAACAGGTCGAGAATGTAAACGGCTTTTTGCCGAAGAGCTTGGGCATTGCATAATAGGGGCTAATTACTCATTATCAGACTGTTGTGACGGTTGTCGAACAATAGCCAAAGCAGAAAATAAAGCAATTCAATATGCTTATAAGCTGCTAGTACCTCTTCCTAAGTTAAAAAAGATTATTAAAAGTTGTAATGACGATTTTGAGATTGCAGAAATGCTAGATGTCGATATAGATACATTAAGAGAGGCTGTTGAGCATTATCGAATTAAAAATCTATTGGAGTAATTATGGCTAATGCAGTTATTTATGCCCGTTATTCATCGGCAGGGCAGCGTGAAACAAGTATTGAAGGGCAATTATCAGTATGTCGAGATTACGCTCTAAAATTAGGTTATACTGTCATAAAAGAATATATAGACCGGGCAAGGACAGGCACAAACGATAAACGCCCTGCTTTTCAACGAATGATTGACGATTCCGAAAAAAATCAATTTCAATATATCATTGTGTATATGCTTGACCGATTCGCAAGGAATAAATATGACAGCGTTGTATATAAATATGAGCTTCAAAAAAATGATGTAAAAGTGTTGTCCGCAATGGAACAAATAACCGATACAGACGAGGGACGGCTTGTTGAGGGCTTGCTTGAAATAATGGCAGAAAGTTATAGCCGTAAATTATCTGTGCGTGTTAAAGATGCTTTTAAAGTCAGTTTAAATAACGCTACTACATTAGGCGGATATACTTTATTGGGATATAAAGCTGTTGACAAAAAGTATGACATTGACGAGGAAAAAGCCGAGATAGTCCGATTTGTTTTTTCAGAATATGCAAACGGTCGCAGCATTAAAGAAATTGTCAATGCGCTAAACGCTAAAGGATTAAAAAATAATTATAATAAGCGTTTTTTGAATAATAGTTTCCAACACATACTCAATAATCCAAAATATATAGGCAAACATTATATACATGGAGAATTATATACTAATAGATACCCTGCTATTATTGATGAAGCAACTTTTCAAAAAGTCCAAGAACGCTTAGAAAAGAACAAAAGAACAGGCGGAAGTAAAACAGCAAAAGCAGAATACCTATTGTCAGGCAAATCACGATGCGGTATATGCGACAATACAATGATTGGAATACACGGCACAAGTAAAACAAAGGCTAAATATTATTATTATGCTTGTTCTGCAAGATACAATAAAAAGAAATGCACGAAAAAACATGAAAATAAAGAGCAATTAGAACATTATGTTGTTAAAGGAGTAAAAAATATACTCAATAAAACCAATATTGAACTGCTTGCAGATGCCGTTTTAAATTCGTATAAAAAAGATATTACATTATCTAAAATAGAAACACTAATTAATAACATTAAGAACATTGACCGTAAGCTTGACAATATCGTTGATTTATTAATTGAACACTCAAACAATTCGTCAATGTCAAAAAAACTTAATACAAAAGCTACCGATTTAGAAAATCAAAAAGAAATATATCAAAAAGAAATTAACAAACTGAAATTAGCAATTAACATTCCACACGAACGCAAAGATATAATTGATTACTTAACTGCATTTATTGAGGGAGATATTAATGATATAAATTATCAACGGCGTATTATAGATAGTTTAATAAACATTGTTTTTGTATATGAAGATAAGCTTGTGGTGTATATTAATTTACTAAACGATAATGTTATGGACTTATCAATTAGTTCAAGTGCTTCTGCTCTTCCCCTGCCAATTGCAATGAAGCTAGAACACCAAGCCTATCTGTTTATTGCAGATAGTGCTGTGGGTCTGCTAGTCTTGCGTAATTAATATATCATATTTAGATAAAAAGAAAAAGCAAAAGAAAAAAGAAAAACCGCCTCAGCACAAGGGGGCGTCCGAAGCGGTTATTCCTGTTATTTCTTTTCGTTAATAATAGTTTAACACTGTTTTGTAAATTGTCAATACCCACCAGCCTTAAACAATTCTGTCTTTTCTGCTTTGCTTAGGTCGAGTTTGTTTATAAATGCCTTTACTATATACGCTATATACGCAAACAATCCTAAAAAAGTTATCAGGGTGGCATAAAACTAGAGCGGTTATTTGTCAATGGCTGTTTTCAGATTAATTCCATAATATCAATTTTGTAAATTTCCGCTAATTTCTTAAGATTTTCTAGTTTGGGCACTCGTTCGCCGCTTTCCCATCGAAAAATACTATTAGCTGATTTCAAATCCATTAATTTTGTTGCTTGACGCAAAGATAGATTGGCATCTAGTCTTGCTTTTTTAAGTTTTTCACCTAGTGTCATTTTTGAGTTCCTTTCAGCCTTTCGGCAGGCGGTTTAAGGTTGACCCGCCAAACCTTTAAGCCTTATTCATCTTCAAAACTTTTTGCAACTTCAACCATTTCTGCAATACATTCATCATCGGTCATTTGAGACGCTTTGTAAGTTTCGTGATTTTGCCTATCGTCTTTTAGTCCTGCCATTTCTGCAAGCAACAACGGGTTATCAATGGCAATTCCTGTTTCATCAATTGCTTTGTACGCTAGCTTTTTTAACGCAACATAATCTCTCATAATTATTCTCCTTTTAAAATTGAATTTGTATAGCCACGCAATGTTTTAATTTTTCCATTATATTTTTTATAATTTTCTTCTATGTTTTGTAAAACTTCAATCATATCTTCAATTTCTGAAAATGTGCAATTACGCAATAATTTTTTGTTTATAAAATAAGGATTTTGACCGTTTTTTTGAGCTTGCCTTGCAAATCGTTTTTCAAGTGCTACTCTTGCTTCTTTTTCTTTTTCTTCCGATGTTTTTTTAATTTTTGCAGGTCTTCTTTGAATAATCATATTTACATCATCAACAGTTAAGCTGGAGATGTAATCTTGATTAATTTCATAAAAAACAGTAGTGTTAAACAATGCTCCTGTGTGATGCCAGCTTGATGTGTTTAGCATATATTGTCTTAATTCAGATAATGTCAGTTTAGACAAGTCTAAGTTTGTAAATTCGGAAGCCACATCTAGTATTTCAGCTTTTGTCCATTTGCTCAACGGCATCTCGCCACGCACATAAGCATTAGCAGCGTTAACGCTCATCTTGTTTGCTATATATCCGTTTCCTTTTTTGTCAAACATAAGTATCTCCTTCTTTATCTTATGATACTATTATACACCCGTGCCGATATAATGTCAAGGGTTTTTTGAAAAATAATTATACATCTTTCTTGTATTTTACACTATTAGAAGAAATTACTTTTCAATATCCTTGCGTATAAGTTCCTTAATATAGCCGTTCTTATTTTGCTGTTTTTGCAAATGTCTCCAGAGCTCATCGTCAGCAGGGAAAAAATTAAGCTCTAGCCTATTAACGCTTTTAGCCTTGTACTTTGCGTTGGCGGTGGCTTGTGCGTTGTACATCTTAGCATTGGTGCGGTCAATAGGTATGCCCTCATATCCCTCTAGCTGTTCTATGTCGGCATTGGCGGTTATCGTGCTTATTTGTTCGCCGTAAGCATTGATAAGCTCATAATTAGATAAGCCATTTTTGAAAACTGTTGTTTGTCTTATTAATACCGTGTCATTGCGTAATATGCGCCTTATTTCGTTACCTTCTTGCATAGTATACTTAACTATTGTGTGGTCGCTTAATCCGGGGGTAATGCTCCAAGTGGATTGGGCGTGGTCATTTTTCACTTTTTCGATTGTTTCAAAAGTTTCTTTTCCTGTTCTTTTACTCATATTCTTATCTCCTTTTTTGCGGTGGGGCTTGTGACCCACTCTCGCCGCATTAACACGGCTTGCACCGTGTCACTCTGCGATTAATCTATAATTTTTCCTATAATTTTAATATTTTTTAACAATATTTCTTGCTCGTCCAAATCTCTATCTGTATCTCTTCCTGCTTCGCCTAGAATAAAGTATTTAGTTCCAAAATAATGTTTGCTTAATTCTAAAGCGTTTTCGATTAAGGCTTCGTCTATATCGGACTGCCCAAAACGTGTTAAAGCTGTAGCGCATATCCCGTCAAGCTGCTCATCAGAAGCTATGTTGTTTTCCCATATATACGAACGTTCGTACACTATTTTTTTTGCGGTGTTAGCTGTAGTAGTTCTAACCGCATAAGCATCAAAATAGTTAATATCAGCTATAGTGTCTGCTATTATTTTTTTAATTTCATTGCGATTAATTTCTTTCATTTTGTTATTTATCCTCATTAAACAATTTTTTTGTTATTAGCTTTTTACCTTTCAAATTGTTATACGTTCTAAATTCTTTTATAACATTTTTAAGAGGAATTCCAATATACATTGCTTTATCCATAATTTCCCCGTCTTTTTCAAGTTCTAAAAAATAACCCTTATTAATTTTGTCAATAATTAAATTCATTTTTTAACCCCTTATTATTATTTGCGTTTTTAGTCCGCCGACTAATTGGGATATATCAGCTATCAATCTGTTACATATTATTTTTGGTAATGCAACTCTACCGCTAGCATTCTTAATCAGTGCTAGCTCTGATATGTTATCTTTATGATACTATTATACATCCGTGCCGATATAATGTCAAGGGTTTTTTGAAAAATAATTATACATCTTTCTTGT
>ENA-UOOI01000889-UOOI01000889.1-fermentation-metagenome-genome-assembly--contig:-NODE-889-length-35243-cov-13.587359_pt1 | contig 35243 bp, 37 predicted proteins | sample MGYA00245779_ERZ724027 | MGnify/ENA primary metagenome ERZ724027 (study PRJEB28704, sample SAMN03018318) | fermentation metagenome | biome: anthropogenic terrestrial biome; feature: soil; material...
TCTTTAGTAAGTTTCTTTATTATACTACGACGGTTCTTTTCTCCCTACTGCTTTGGAATGCGAGTTCAATGATATACATTACATTGCGGGCTTCCTCCGGCTTCACAGCGATTTCACTTTTACCCAATATGGCATCACGCAGGTTGATAAAATAGTCGCGGTAATCGCCCGGCTCACTCTCCAGTTTTCCCTGTATCTTCACTCCCTTGTATTCGGCGTTGATCGTTCCCCAGATGTTTTCCGGCTCACGTCCCCAATCCTTTCCTTGTGGAATGACACCGCTGTCGAGAGTCGCTTCCTGCACGTCGAGTCCATATTTCACGTAGGAACCTTGTGTCCCATGGAGCATAAAGGTGGGTCCCGGAATGCGGCAGATCATGCCCGATTTCAGTGTGGCGGTAAAGGTGGTGTAGTGGAGCCGTACATCGAAATGGTCGTCGGCTTTCGCCCATGCACGCTGGGAGTTGATTTCGGCCGTGACGGCTTCGGGCATGCCAAAGAACCACAACGCCTGGTCGATAAGGTGGGAACCCAGATCGTAGAAAATACCCGATCCCGGGAGGGGTTGTTCGCGCCAGGCTCCATTGGGACGAGGATCGGTACGATACCGGTCGAAGTGAGATTCGTAGTCCACAATTTCACCCAGTAGTCCACTGTTGAGTAGCTTTTTGACTGTTCGCGTGTCACTGGTAAAACGTCGGTTATGATAGACGGTCAGGATCTTATTTTGTCTGTGGGCGATCTCAATCAGTTCGTCAGCTTCCATCACGTTTACGGTGAAAGGCTTTTCCACCACCACATGTTTACCTGCCAGAAGTGCTTCCCGGGCCCATCGGAAATGATCGGTATTGGGAGAGGTGACAATGACGAGATCGATTTCAGGGTCATCAATGATACTCTTTCCGTCGGGTACGACTGCCGTCACGGGATAACGCTCTTCGATAAGTGCGATGCTTTCGGGTTTGGAGGTGCTGATCTTGGTCAGTTCATATCCCTCCACCACATCAATAAAGGGGGCATGAAAAACACGGCCGGAAAGTCCGTAACCGATAATGCCCGTGCGAATGTTGGTCGACATAGGTTATTTTTTGAGTTATAGAATGTATGTTTCCAAAGATAGGTAAATTTTGTGAAACAGATGAAGAGATGAGCGGAAAACACTGTTATCGTTTGGTAAGAAATTTTGCCAGCTGATGGGTAGCCAGCGCGCGATGGCTTATCTGATTCTTCACGTCGTTACCCAACTCTGCGAATGTTTGATCCTTTCCTTCGGGTATAAAAACCGGATCATACCCAAACCCGGCTTCTCCTCTTCTCTCTTCGATGATCTTTCCGTTAACCACCCCTTCAAAGAAGTGCTTTTCATTGCCCAGCAGCAGTGCTATTACCGTACGGAAGCGGGCATTACGGTTCTCTACTCCCCTCAGTGCATGGAGCAGCTTCTGCATATTGTCTGCCGGGTTGCATGCTTCGCCGGCATAGCGTGATGAATAGACTCCCGGGGCACCGCCGAGTGCTTCCACTTCCAGGCCTGTGTCATCGGCGAAACAATCATAGCCATATTTTTCTTTCACATAGTGTGCCTTAAGAAGCGCATTCTCCTCAAGCGTAGTACCTGTTTCCTCAATCTCATCGGTACAATGGATATCGTCGAGGCTGAGGATTTGTAACAATCCGTTTGTTATTTTCCGGATCTCATCGAGCTTGTGTCTGTTGTTGGTCGCAAATACTATTTTATTCATTGTCGTTGTTGCTCGCGCATTTGTTGTTCTCTCTGTTGTTCTCTCTGTCTAATGGTTGCTTCTCTTTTGCGTTGCCGCTCCCGGAGCTCCCTTTCACGTTGGCGGATCTTCTCCTTTCTTTCCTTTTCCCGTTCTTTCAACAGTTTTTCCCTGCTTTTGTTTGTGACTGCTTTCTGATTTTGTCGTAATGCCTCGGCCGCTTTTTGTTCAAGCTGCTTCTTCAGCTCCTCCATCGTTTTTGTTCTGTGGGTTGATGATGATTGCGCGGGAAAGGGAGTGGCTGTTTCGGGATAAGATGAAGGCCTTGGTATGGACTCGGTTGCCGGTTCCCTGACTGAAGAGCGTTTCAGATAGGCCCGATAATAATCCTGAAATAAATATGCCTGTTCCGGATTGGTCATCAGGGTGGAATCGCTGTTCAGTCCATCTGCAGGCAAGTCGGGTTTTATAATGGAAGAATTTTTTTCAGTCGGGTCCGGTATTTCGGTCGTGACCGGCCTTTCTTGCAGCGCCAATTGTGCCAGGGTGGCATTTCTGCTGAATTCGGCCGGTGTCCTAAGTCCTTTCACATCCTCAAAAGCCCGGTACGCCGCTGCCTTTTCGCCGTTAAGAGCATAGATTTGTCCAAGCAAAAACTGAAGACGCTTTTTTTGTCTGAAATTTCTCTCCCTGTCAATGGTTTTCTTCAGCCAGGGGATGGCGGCAGCATACTCTTTCCTGTGAATGAGCCAGGCAGTATATGTCTCCAAGTACAGATCGTGCAGATGGGGCGGGAGAGTCTTACTTTGCAGCATATAGATGATGTTCTCGGCATCATAGGTTCGGTTTGTCTCCGTATAGATCCGCAGCAGCCAAATCTCGGTCTCGGTGATCAGGTCTTTTTCCTGCTTGAACAGGCGCTGAATTTGCATAAATGTTTCCAGTGCATCTTCGTAATCCCTGTTTTGCAGATGAACTTTACCCAGCAGCATCCAGACGTTGTGGATGAACGGATTAAATTCTTCCTGCTGCAGCCATTGCCTCAATGCCTGTGTCTGCGGTTGAGAAGGGTTACGTCGTGGCTTTGCGGTAATGGAATGTACCTGGATGGCCTTCAACAGTTTGTCTGCTACCGGGTCGAACGGGCCGCCGTGTGTTTTCTCCTCCTGCACGGGCACAGAAGGATAAAAGGGGAGTAAGGTCGTATGGTTTTCAGGGAAGTTATCCGGCTGATTTTCCAGAATCTCATTATAAGCCTCTGATGCATTAAAATAGATATTGTAACGGGTGGTCAGTTCGTGGTAGGCGCGTGTGCCCGGGGTGTTCTTTTTGGTAGAACAACCCATGCCAAGAATCATTCCGGAGAGAATGATTACGCAATATGCCGTATTTATTTTTATCGTCACCACAATCCTTTTTAAAGAGTAACGGGTTCCTTTTGTTAACGACAGAAACAGGGTTTTATTTTGCCAATTGCATCTTTTTGGCTTTTATTCCGATGGCTTTCACTGCTTTGGCAAGGAAAAACATGACGATGAGTACGAAGATGATGAACGCACCCGACGGCACATTCAGATAGTATGACAGAATGAGTCCGGTCACACAGCCCATGAAGCTGAAAACAACGGAAAGAAAAATGATTTTAGAGTAGTTCACTGTAAAAAGGTTGGCGGTCATCTGCGGGACAGTGATTAGCGACATGAGCAGGACAATGCCAACCAGGCGGATGTTCAGCACAATGGTGACAGCCACGAACAACATCATGGTATATTCAATAAACTGGGTTGGAATACGCCGGGTTTGTGCGAACTCGGTGTCGAACGATACGGAGACGATGGCATGATAAAAAAGTGCAAAAAACAGCACCAATGCAAACGACAAGACAACCAGAGCCATAATGTCGGCTGGTGTGATCGTGAGGATATTTCCAAACAGATATTCCGACAAGTTGGGGGCATATCCCGGTGAGAGGAAGGTAAGTACAATACCCAGGGCCATGCCGAGCGACCAGAAAACGGCGATGGCGGAATCTTCCCGCACGTTCTGCCTGCGGGAAAGCCATTGGATGCCAAAGGCGGAAAGTATGGAGAAAGCCATGGCAGACAGGATGGGATGGAGAGAGAAATAAAAACCTATGCCCAATCCCCCGAAGGAAGCATGTGTAATGCCTCCGCTGATAAATACCAACCTGCGTGAAACAACGTATGTTCCAATGATGCCGCAGGCGATGCTCGCGAAGAGGCTTCCCAACAGGGCATTCCGGAAAAAGGCATACTGAAGTAGTTCGGGGATATTCATCTGTCCGGGGTCAGGCGTGCATCTTATGCTCTCTCAGTTCATTTACAAACATCAGCACTTCATCTTTCATCTGATCGGGAAGAGAGATTTCCCGCATTTGCAGGCTTCGTACCCAGCGCGGTTTTTCCTCATCGAGGACGGAGTAAAATACTTCTCTGAATTCATCCACTTCAGTATTCTTATATTGACCCGAATCGCGACGGACAAACTTGTCGAGTTCCTCGTCGTCGAAGTACTCCGGTTTCTCTACAAAAGCAGCAATGAGGCTGTCTTTTTCACACACCTCGTGTGCACCACAGCAACCCCCTTCGCCCAGATCGATGGAGGGAGGGGGCATCACACGGGTTTGTGTATTTCCTCTTTTTCGCTGGATAAGATTGGTGATGGTCAGGGCCAGCACAAAAAAGAGAATGATACCGATAAATAATACAATGGGTTGCATAATCAGTTTCCTTTCTTCTATTCTTCTATAATAAACCCCGCGTCTCTCAAATCATCCCAGAAGCGGGGGTATGATTTGGTTACAACATGCGGGTCGTTGATAATCAGTGAACGGAATGTGATAGCTCCTGGTGTGAAGGACATGGCCATACGATGATCATCGTATGTATTTATTGCAGGTTCCTTCTCCGGGAAACAACGCTCTCCATCCCATTCTAGCATGCCGTTCTCTCTTTCCCTGAGCACAAAGCCCAGCTTTTTTAATTCATCGATCAGGGCCTGTACCCGGTTTGTCTCCTTGATCTTCAGGCTCTGTACGCCCGAGAAAAGAAACGGTACACCCATAAAACAACAGGTAGCCGCAAATGTTTGTGCCAGGTCAGGTTCATTGACAAAATCGTGAAAGAATTTTTTGGCTTTTTTCTTTGTATGACGAATGATTACTCCCTCTTCTATATATTCCGTGGTGACTCCCAGGTCGTTGAACAGGTTAGCGACATTGGCATCGCCCTGCAGGCTTTTTTTACGTAATCCCTGCAGTCTGATTTCAGCACCGGGCATCAATGCAGCCAATTCGTACCAATAGGAGGCTGCGGACCAGTCGGTCTCCACTTCCAATTCAATGGCCTGATACTGCTGCGGCTTCACAAGAATATCGTTGCCGGCCCACTTGGCTGTAACCCCGCACTGTGCCATCATTGCCATGGTCAGGTCGATATAGGGTTTGGAAACAATCTTTTTTTCGATGTGCATGATCAGTCCGTTCTCCATGAGCGGTGCAATCATCAGCAAGGCAGATATGAATTGCGAACTGATATTGCCGGAGAGATACACTTCTCCTCCCTTAAGTTTTCGTCCTTTGATTCGTAAGGGAGGGAAACCTTCCTTTTCGAGATATTCAATCTCGGCGCCCAGTGCAGTGAGTGTTTCCACCAGCGGATGGATGGGACGTTCATGCATTCTTTTGGACCCTTTGATGATCCACTCTCCTTCCATGCCTGCCAGGAAGGCAGTGAGAAAGCGCATGGCCGTACCCGCACCTTTTACGTCGAACATGTTGGAATCTGAATTGAAAGCATCAATGATGACCCTGGTATCTTCACAGTCGGAAAGATTCCGGATAGGGTAGTGGCTTAGGCTGAGGGCGTTGAGTATAAGCGCCCTGTTGCTCATGCTTTTTGATGAAGGAAGTTGCACAGTGGCACGAATCGTATCGGGAGGATAAATTTTATATTGCTTTGGCATCTCTGTGGAGCTTTTGGTACAAAAATAATCATTTTAAAGCGAAGACAGGCAGTTTCTTTTCTGTTTTAGGTTGTTTAAAATCCTTTAATTAATTTTCCGTCTCTTTCCGGTGATTTTCACTACTTAGTCTTGTCGGCAACTGTAACGTGCCGGTATGTTGTCAGCCTGTTGTTGTCAGCCTGTTAGACCATAGATAAATATGGCGAGGATGGCAGGAGGTACTATATAACGCAAGAGGAAGATATAGGTTTTCAGAAAACCGATAGCTGGCTTCAGTGTTCCCTGGTTGGTCAGTTGTGCATATACCAGCTTTTTGTCCAGATACCATCCCACAAAAAGGCTAATGAAGAAACCGCCGACGGGAAGCATGAACTTGGCAGAGCTGATGTCGAGTAAATTGAAAAAAGAAACCGAGAATGAGGAGATCATTCCCAGGATGATGACACCCACGGTGACAATAAGGGTACTCATTTTTCGGGAGAGGCGGTACTCTTCATGCAAATACAGAGTGACTACTTCCATCAATGAGATGGTGGATGTAATTGCCGCGAGTGTCAGCAGACAGAAAAACATGGCTGCCCATAACATGGAGGCCGGCATCTGATTAAATAACCCGGGAAGGGTGATGAAAAGCAGACCGGGTCCGCCGGCTACCAACTCATCGACAATGGTTTCGGGGTTGGTTGTCAATGCAAAGGCGGTTGGAAAGATGATCATTCCGGCGAGTATGGCTACCAGCGTATCGAGAATGGCTACCTGCATCGCAGTTTTTGTGAGGTTGATGCGATTATTGAAGTAGGAGCCGTAAGTAATCATACAGCCCATACCGATGGAGAGGGAGAAGAAGGCTTGACCCATTGCATCGAGAAAGACAGTAGGCTTCACCTGTTCCAGGCTGGGCATAAAGAGGAAAGAGAGGCCGCCGGAAGCACCTTCCAGCGTGATAGCCCGCAGAGCAAGAATGATAAGTAACAGAAAGAGTATCGGCATCAGGATCTTCGATGATTGTTCGATTCCCCTTTTCACGCCCGAGAGGATGAAGAATGATGTCAGGAGGGTGAAGAGAACCATCCATGAAATTTGTCGCAATGGGTTGCTTAGCAACGAAGCGAAGTTTGCTGAAAAATCATTTACAGCATACAGGTTTCCTGTGACAGATTGCATCAGATAGTCCAGGGTCCATCCGCAAACTACCATGTAGAATCCCATGATAATGAAACCGGTAAGTACGCCCAGCCTGCCCACCCATTTCCAGGGCGTACCGGGTGCCAGTTTGTGAAAAGCCCCTGCTGTGTTGGCCTGGGACGACCTTCCCACAATAAACTCGCTGACCATCAGCGGTATACCAAAAAATAGAATGCATCCAATATAAACCAGGATAAAGATTGCCCCTCCCCCATCGGCTGTCTGACTGGGGAAGCGCCATATATTACCCAAGCCGACGGCAGATCCTGCCGCCGCAGCGATTACCCCTATTTTGGAGGCAAATGTTATCCTTTTTCCGTTCATATGTTTATTCTTTTATCTCACAAAGACCCACTCATTGTCTTTAGACAGGGCAGGATAGAAGAAGTACTCTTCGTAGTGGAATCCCTTCACATCCTCCGCATGGGTGATTCTGTTTTTGATGATATAACGGGCCATCAGTCCCCTGGCTTTTTTGGTGTGGACGATAATTTGTTTGAACGAATCATTCTCATGTTGTAAAAACCGGATATCGATAATGCGTAAACCTGCAGGAAGTGCGTTTTTCCGTATCACCTTTGCATACTCACCCGAAGTGACGTTGATGATTGTTTTTTCTTCCCTCTTGAACCGGTCTGCGAGATATCTGTTTACTTTCTCCTGCCAGAATTCGTAGAGGTTGCGATAGCCTGAGGATACAACCGGTCTTTGCATCTCCAGACGATAGGGCCTGATAAGGTCAAAAGGGCGTAAAATGCCATAGAGACCCGAAAGGATATTGAGGTGATGTTGTGCAAAAGCAATATCATCATCCAAAAAATCATGCGCATTCAATCCTGCGTAGGCAATACCGTTATAAGCCAATGCTGCAGCACGCTGAGGCGTAGTTCGGAAGTAAAAGGTCTGAAACTGCTCATAAACCTCACGTGCCATTTTGGGGTTGATTTTCATGATTGTTCCAATCTCTTTCTCCGACAGCTGCTGACAAACGGCAATCAGTTCCTTCGTTTTATCCGGAAAAAGCGGCTCTGTGGTCTTGCACTTGTCTCTTTTGTCCGGAAAAGAAATCAGTTTTGCTGGCGACATCAATACTTGCATGGTCACAGCCTCCATTCCACACCTTCTTTGGTGTCTTTCAGGGTAATGCCGGCCTCCTTCAGGGCATCCCTGATCTTGTCCGAGGTAGCCCAATCCCTGTTGTTTCGGGCCGACTGACGGATGTCGATAATCAGCCGCATCAGTCCCTCTATTACCTCGCTTCCGGCCGTTTGTCTTGTCTCATCTACCAGCCCCAGCACCTCAAAGATGAAGGTATGCATGATCTTTTTCAAAGTGCCCAGATCTGCTGCAGTGAGTGTTTCTTTTTTGTCGAGCGCAGAATTGATGATGCGCACTCCCTCAAAAAGATGGGCAATGAGCATGGGACTGTTAAAGTCGTCATTCATTGCCGCATAACAGCGTTGCTCCAGCTCGTTGATGTTCACCGAAGAGGAGTCTGAAGTTGTAATTTTTTCCAAAGCAGAGAGGCTTTCCATCAATTTCTTATAACCTTTCTCAGCAGCCTGCAGCGCATCGTTTGAGAAGTCGAGCGTACTCCGGTAATGTGACTGGGCCATGAAGAAACGAACCGTCATGGGAGTGTAGCCCCGTTCCAGCAGGGGATGATTACCGGTAAAAAGCTCTTTGGGGAGGAAGCCGTTGCCGGCACTTTTCGACATGCGTGCCCCGTTTACAGTGAGCATGTTGGTGTGCACCCAGTATTTTACGGGTGCGGTGTGATTGCATGCCTGCGACTGGGCGATCTCGTTGGTATGGTGTGTAGCCTGCAGGTCCATGCCTCCGCCATGAATATCGAAGGTTGTTCCCAGATACTTGGTACTCATGGCCGAGCACTCGATGTGCCATCCCGGGAAACCCCACCCCCAGGGTGAAGGCCATTGCATCAGCGTCTCAGACTTTGCTTTGATCCAGAGGGCAAAGTCGAGGCGTCCTCTTTTTTCATCCTGGCCGTCCAGTTCACGTGTTCCTTCCATCATATCTTCCAGTTTCCTGTTGGTCAGCGTGCCGTAGTCATGCTCCCTGCTGTATTTTTCTACATCGAAGTAGACACTACCGCTTACCTCATAGGCATATCCCGCATCGAGTATCTTTTTAATCATTTCGATCTGCTCCAGGATGTGGCCGGTGGCAGTGGGTTCAATGCTGGGAGGAAGGGTATTAAAAAGTGCCAGTACTTCATGAAAGCCGAGGGTATATTTTTGCACGATCTCCATCGGCTCGAGCTGCTCCAGTTTGGCTTTTTTCGCAAACTTGTCCTCACCTTCATCACGGTCCCCCTCCAGGTGCCCCGCATCGGTTATATTCCGCACATAACGCACCTTGTAGCCGAGATGAAGCAGATAACGGTAGATCAAATCAAAAGAGATGAATGTGCGGCAATTGCCTAAATGGATATCACTATAGACAGTGGGTCCGCATACATACATGCCAACGAGGGGTGGGTGGAGCGGTTCAAAAGCTTCTTTCTTCCGATTTAGGGTGTTGTAAATAACCAAATTGTTTGCCTTATCTGTGTTCATATTGGGGCTGGTAATTTTAAAAAGGCAAAAATACAAATTTATGCGTTAAGATTGGCAATCCGAATGAAAAAGAGCAGAAAGTCAAAAGCGTTTGATGGAGGTTTGCCAATATTTTGATACTTTTGTCGTTTCTTTAAACAAACTAACCATTATATGTATTTTATGACACGTAAAATTTCAGTTGCACTTCTGCTCTTCTGTGTGTTTGGAGCTGTCCATGCACAAAATTTACAGTTGCATTTTGATCCGCGTCATTCTTTATATGGCGATGATGTATCACCTTCGAATTATCTGACCGCAACCTTTGAGATGTTTAAGGCAGACCGCTGGGGAAGTACATTCATGTTTGCGGACTTCGATTTCAATCACGACAAAAAAAATCCCGGACTTGTTTATGCCGAGATCGCCCGTGAATTTAAACTTGGCGATTTTCCACTTTTTCCCCATATCGAATATAACGGTGGACTGGGATTAAGAAGAGGGTCCGATGCTGGTTTCTCCATTCCGGCATCTTATATGGCAGGGTTCGGTTATCCGTTCCAATTGGGTGAATTTTATATGAACACCTATGTGGTCTATAAACTGAATGCTTTCCAGGAGGTGAGCAACGATGTACAGTGGACGGTCACCTGGAATGCATCGCTGGCAGGTGGTAAGCTCTCCCTGGGCGGATTTGCGGATCTTTGGACGGAGGATAAGTCTTTTACTGAAGGCAGCGATGCCGGAGGGAAAAAAATGGTTTTCCTGAGTGAGCCTCAGATATGGTATAACGTCACGTCCAACTTTTCGTTTGGAAGCGAAATAGAGCTGAGTTACAACTTTGTAAACAAATTCACTGAAAGTAAATTTTATGCCATTCCTACCCTGGCCACAAAGTGGAATTTTTAATGTATAAGACGGGACAATTATGCTGGAAAAAATTTTCAAGTTAAAACAAAACAAGACCACAGTACGTACCGAGCTAATAGCCGGAATCATCACCTTCCTCACCATGTCTTATATTCTGGTGGTGAATCCCAATATCCTTAGCGCATCGGGCATGGATAAAGCTGCACTGTTCACCGCCACGGCACTTGCCAGTGTGCTGGGGACCCTGTTTATGGCATTTATCCCCAACCTGCCCATCGCGCAGGCACCGGGTATGGGATTGAACTCCTTCTTTGCTTTCTCGGTGGTGCTCGGCCTGGGGTACTCCTGGCAGATGGCGCTCACGGCCGTTTTTATTGAAGGTATTGTCTTCATTATCCTTACTTTTTTCAATGTGCGCGAAATGATTGTAAAAAGTATCCCCACGACGATCAAAAATGCCATCCCGGTAGGAATTGGCCTTTTCATTACTTTTCTTGGCCTGCAGAATGCCGGGCTTATTGTAAGGGATGAAAACACGATGGTCACCCTTGGAACCATGTCGAACCCGCATGTATGGATCGCCTCATTGGGCCTTATTCTTACAGCCGCACTCTATTTTAAAAAAGTACATGGCGCTTTTCTGATTGGAATTGTGGCGGCTACTGTGTTTGCAATCATTCTTGGACTTGTAAAGTTACCTTCGGGAAATATCGTCTCCCTGCCTCCTGATATCTCTCCCATTTTCATGCAGTTTGAATGGACTCAAATATTTACGCTCGACATGCTTATTGTGGTATTTACTTTCCTCTTTGTAAACCTGTTCGATACAATTGGCACACTTTTGGGTGTTGCATCCAAAATTGGAATAACCGACAAAGAGGGTAATTTTCCACAGATAAAAAAGGCACTCTTTGCCGATGCCCTCGGAACTACTTTCGGTGCGCTGCTGGGTACCAGCACGGTGACGTCATATGTGGAGAGTGCATCTGGCGTAGCTGTAGGGGGACGCACCGGTTTAACGGCTCTCTCCACGGCGACTATGTTTGCCCTGGCGTTATTCCTGGCTCCTCTCTTTTTAATGGTTCCCGCATCTGCTACCGCTCCGGCGTTGATCCTGGTCGGATTATTTATGATCACGGCGGTGGTAAAGATCAATTTTGACAATATGACGGAAGCTTTGCCCGCCTTTCTAACCATCGTGATGATGCCCTTTACCTTCAGCATTGCACAGGGGATTGTCTTTGGTATGTTGTCGTTTGTTTTGTTGAAAGCAGTAAGCGGAAAATGGAAACATATCTCTGTGACTATGTGGGTCATATTTGTGTTGTTCATCGTTAAACTGGTGTTGGATGCAGTGAAAGTCCTGTAAACAATAGGGAATTCATTTGTTTTTTATCGATGGATTGAGTACTTTTGCGCTCTTATACAAATCATTATAAAAAATTATTTTAAATATTTATGGCAACAACCGCTGATTTCAGGAACGGCATGTGCATCGACCTGGAAGGACAATATTACTTTATTGTTGAATTTCTTCATGTAAAACCCGGCAAGGGTGCTGCATTTGTGCGTACCAAACTGAAAAATGTGACTACGGGACGTATTCTCGAAAAAACCTTTAACTCCGGCGTAAGGGTAGATGAAGTACGTATTGAACGTCGTTCTTTTCAGTACCTGTATCGCGACGACATGGGATACAATTTCATGAACACCGAGACCTTCGAACAGATTCCTATTCCGGGGGAGCAGATAGAAGGTGTTCAGTTTCTGAAGGAGGGAGATGTGGTGGAAGTGCAGATGCATGCCGAAAGCGGTAGTATCTTGACTGCAGAAATGCCTACACATGTGGTGTTGGAGATTACTTACACCGAACCGGGTATCAAGGGGGATACGGCAACCAACACATTGAAGCCAGCTACCGTTGAAACCGGTGCGGAGGTGCGTGTGCCCTTGTTCATCAACACGGGAGAAAAAATTAAGATAGATACACGCGATGGCTCTTACGTGGAACGTGTGAGAGAATAATTGCAGATCTGTTTTCAGCCTTACTTTACACCAGGGCGGGCATGTGATTATATATGTCCGTCCTTTTATTTTCCCGCGAGGGGGAACTTCCGGTTCATTTTTTTTATGTATGTTTGTCGCATGTAATTTCGGAAACGGAACATCATGAGCAAGTTAAGTATCAAGCAGTGGGCCGAGGCGGATCGTCCGCGGGAGAAACTGGTTCTCAAGGGGGTTTCTGCACTTTCGGATTCCGAATTGATTGCTATTCTGATTGGATCCGGGAATGACAGGGAGAGTGCTGTCGAGTTGTCTAAACGTATTCTGCTCAGTGTGGAGAATGACCTGAACCGGTTGGGAAGAGTGGGTGTGACCGATCTGATAAAGCAGTTCAGAGGTATCGGTGAGGCCAAGGCTGTTGCCGTGATTGCCGCACTGGAACTGGGCCGAAGAAGAAAAGCGACTGAAGCGGTCGAACGCAGGAAGATAACTTCCTCGCGTGATGCCTACGATCATTTTTATCCTATCCTCTGTGACCTGAATCATGAGGAGACCTGGGCGCTGCTTACCGACCGGTCCAATAAGGTGTTGAACATGCTACAGGTGAGCAGGGGAGGGATCTCAGGCACAGTGGTGGATATTCGCCTGATCCTCCGCGAGGCGCTGGGACACTATGCTTCCGGCATCCTGTTGGGACACAACCATCCATCGGGAAATAGCCGGCCCAGTCCGGAGGATACAAAAATTACGAGGAAACTGAAGGAAGCCGCACAGTGGATGGATATCACCCTGCTCGACCATATCATTGTGTGCGGAGAGAGCTATTACAGTTATGCCGATGAAGGGATATTGGGGTAAAATAAACAATATGCCGGATAATCGGTTTAATAAATAAACAGGCAAGTTATGAACGAAGAATTACAAGCATTACAAGATAAGATAGTAGTCATGCTCCGTACGGTATATGATCCCGAGATACCGGTAAATATTTACGATTTGGGAATGATCTACGATGTGGACATTGATGACCACAACAACGTAACCATAGAGATGACATTTACATCGCCCAGCTGTCCCGCTGCCGATTTTATTCTGATGGATGTGCAGCTAAAGGTGGAGTCCATTCCGGAAGTGAACAGCCTGGACCTTAATCTCACTTTCGATCCTCCCTGGGATCGTTCCATGATGAGTGAGGAGGCTTTGCTGGAACTGGGGATGATGTAACTCCGCGACGACTTTGAATAGCATAACCGTGAGTAAAAAAGTCTATTTTCTCGCCGATGCCCATCTGGGTTCCCTGTTTCATACCAACACAATTGATGCAGAACGTAAGTTATGCCGGTGGCTTGATTTCGTGAAGCAGGATGCGTCGGCAATTTATCTTTTGGGTGATATCTTTGATTACTGGTTTGAATACAAACATGTGGTGCCGAAAGGATTCACCCGTCTGCTGGGTAAACTGGCAGAGGTGACCGATGCCGGGGTGGAGGTCCATTTTTTCATAGGGAACCACGATATATGGCTCACCGATTATCTCACGAAAGAATGTGGGATGATCCTTCATTTTGAGCCGCTGACAACCGACATACAAGGAAAAATATTTTTTCTGGCACATGGTGATGGCCTTGGAGATGAATCATGGTCGTTTCATCTGCTGCGGAAAATATTTCACAGCAAGTTTCTGCGTAAGTGCTTCTCTGCCATACATCCCCGATGGACGATTCCGCTGGCACATGCCTGGTCAAACAGCAGCCGTGAGAACGGCGGTGTGCAGCCGTATCTTGGTGAAGAGCGGGAATATCTGATCCTTTTTGCGAAAAAAAAGCTGATTGCATCGCCCGATATCAACTACTTCGTTTTCGGGCACCGCCATATCCTGCTCGATCTACCCATAGCGGAACAGGTTCATGTGATCATGTTGGGTGACTGGATTACTTTTTTCTCTTATGCCGTTTTCGACGGGGAAATGGTGAAGCTGGAACATTTTGAATCCGTGTAGGCCTATGCTTGCCTGTACCGTATGAAATCAGTGGGGCAACATCCCCACTAATGAAAATATCCTTGCAGGATTACATCAACTTCCTGAAAAAGTCCCAGATGACAATGCCTGCCGTGACCGACACGTTGAGGGAGTGTTTTGTGCCATATTGAGGGATCTCGATGCAGCCGTCACATGAATCCACTACAGATTGTTGTACGCCGTGTACTTCATGTCCGAAGATTACGGCATATCTTTTTTCTTTTTCCAGTACAACCGATTCTAGTGAGAGGCTGTTTTCAGCCTGTTCAATGGCAAAAACGGTATAACCGGCAGATTTCAACGTCTGTACCGCCTCTGGAGTCTCTTCGAAATAACGCCATTTGACCGCATCCTCAGCCCCGAGAGCTGTTTTATGGATATCCACATTGGGTGGCGTCGCCGTGATGCCGCAGAGTATAATCTCCTCTACACGAAAGGCATCGCTCGTCCGGAAAACCGATCCGACATTATGCAGGCTCCTTACGTTATCGAGTACCACAATCAGGGGAATTTTCCGTGCTACACGGAACTCACCTACACTGATGCGGTGTAGTTCCTCAAGTTTCAGCTTTCGTCTTTTCATTGATTTGTTATCAGCTATCAGTTTTTTAGAATTAAACAGTGTAAGTACAGCGGTTGGAGATAGACCCACAGCTCTTGTTATTCTGCTTACAGTTTGAAATATATAAAAAGTATCAATTTACCAGCCTGTCAGCCGCTCCACCCTCATCCTATTTCAAAACCGCGCGCACCACAAACCAGAGATGGTGTAAAAAAGTGGAGAACGATCCATAATAGTGGGCCATGATGTGGTACCGTTCCTTCAGTGATGCTTTCCGGTGGGTAGTGGTCATTCCTTCATTCAGGTAGTTGATCAGCGTGAGGCGGGCATTGTGAATCGATGATGCTTTCTTCATCATGCGTACGCACCAGTCGAAATCGGAGGAAAAGCGATATGAGAGGTCGTATGGTTCAAATAGCTCCCTTTTTATTATAAACGCCTGATGGCATACCAGCATCCCTTGCCTGAAGCTTTTCCAGGTAAGCCTGTCCGGTGCCTTCAGCCGGCGCATCGAAAGAAAGGCTCCTCTTTCATCCACTATGGCTGTCTCACCATAGATAATATCGGGAGCGTTGTCGGGATCCATGGTGTGCATCATCTTTTCCACACTGTCGGGTGCGAAAAAAGTATCCCCCGCATTCAGAAAACAGAGATAGTCGCCAGAAGCCATCCCTGCGGCTTTGTTCATGGCGTCGTAGAGACCCTGGTCCGGTTCGCTCACCCAGACCATCTTCTCCTGTGCATATTGCTGTATCAGTGCTACCGTGTTGTCTTTCGATTTTCCATCCACAATCAGATGCTCGATGTGGGGGTATGTCTGCTCCCTGACGCTCTTCAGTGTCCTCTCAAGTGTGAGGGCGGCATTATAGGTGACGGTAATGACGGATAATGATTTCATTTTCGGGCGTATATGGCGATGAAGGGCGATAACATCCTGCCCCGAAGGGGACATATTTTAATGGCGTAGCTCAGTGCTTTCACCCATTTTCGCAAGTTTTCATTTTCTGGTTTAGGTTCAAGCCATACCATGGGTTTACCGATGTATTCCACTGAAACATCGTGGAGAGGATAGGAATGCATAATCTCTTTAAGAGCAGGTATTTGCATCGACTTCAGGTTGTGTGCCTCCAGGTTCTCCCTGTCCAGTCTTCGTTGTATCATTCCGTTCAACCCCAGAAAGTTGGGTAGGAGGATGAGTAACTGGCCCTCGTCAGACAGCAGATCGACATGTCTTTTGATTACATCCGCTGTATCTTCAAAATGCTCGACAAATCCGGAGGAAAAGACCACATCATATCTTCTCTCCGGCGTGAAGGAGAAAAAATCGGTGTGAATACACTTGATACTGTTTTCGGGCAAGCCGTTAATCTTCTCGAAATTGTGGACGATATCCCTGTTCAAGTGAAAATCAAGGACGGTCACATCGGTGATACCATGTTTGTAAAACCAGGCAGCAAATACACCTGGAAATCCGCCGACATCAATGAGACTCTTGCCCCGTCTTAACTGATTCACAAAAGGATGGAAAACCACCTTGTCGGGTATCCGGTCATACCTGTAATGAGTCCAGTACGCATCCCAGTGCGCCTGGTCGGTGATGTTGTTATTCGTTTGCATAAAGTTGCCTATAGCGTTGGGCAATTTTTTCCTGACTGTATTCCTCCACCACTTTACGGCGTGCTTCCGATGAAAACAGTCTCCCATTATTTCCATACAATATTCCAAGGATACCTTCTGCAAGGTCGTCCGCATCCCTGTATGCAGCTACGTAACCGTTTGTGCCGTGGGAGATCATCTCGGGGACACCACCGGTATGAAACCCCACACAGGGTGTGCCGCAGGCCATAGCCTCCATGAGGGTGTTAGGCAGGTTTTCCTGCAGAGAGGGTGTCACGAACAGGTCGGCGGCATTATATACTCCGGGCATATCCTGAGGCGCCACATATCCCAGACTCCTTGCAGGCAGTGAGAGGCGTTTTCCCAGTTCCTCCCCGTCGTTGCCGGCAATCAAAAAGAGAATGTCGTCATGTTGCTGCGCCATAATGCGGCTCGCTTCTGCCAGATAATCCATCCCCTTACGCGGATCAGCAGCTTTTACGGCTGCAAAAAGCACTATTTTCTTGTCCATCGGCAGATTCAGCCGACGACGCGCCTCACTTTTATCCATGGGAATATAGACAGCGGTATCGATGGGGTTGGGAATGGAAACCACCCGATGCCCTGTTGTGAGCGGACTTTTTGCTGCCAGTTCCCTGAGCCAGTTGCTGCACGCAACGAAAGTGATCCTTCCTCTGGAATAAACAACCTGCTTTGTAATAAACAGCCGATGTGACAGGTCGTTTCGTGAGGGTGTTCTGAGCCATGGACAGTCTCCGCAGTATCTTTCGTAGCGGATGCATCCCGCAGCATGATGGCAGATGCCGGTGAAGGGCCACATGTCATGCATCGTCCAGACAATTTTCCTGCCGGAGGCGATAATGCGGCCAATTTCATCCAGGGAAAGCATCCCCTGGTTGATCCAATGTAAGTGAATCACATCGGCTTCCCTGAATGCGGGCAAGTCGGTAATGGAGAGTCCAGTGTTGGCAATAGAGATATCGAAAAGGTGTCGTTTTGTGAATCCATTACGGAGAAAGATGACGCCACGCTCCAGGTAGAAGTTGAACTTGTTCTGCAGCTTGCTGCCGGCAGGGATGACACTTGCGTGAACGGCTTGTTTATCACGTACGAGCATCTTCACGTGCTCTCCTTCCCCCAGGAGTGCATTCATCAGCCGGAAGGCAGCAATGGCAGCCCCCCCGTGCACATCTGATGTGTTGACGATAAGGATGTTCATGTGACTATTTTTCTAAAGGCATCCAGATAGCGGTTGCTCACGCTCTCCAGGTTTATCTTCTCTTCGATCACGCGAAGAGAGGCTTCGCCCATCCGTTTTCTCAGGGTAGTGTCCCTGAGTAAGAGGGATATTTTTTCAAACAGATCGTCCGCATTGTTTTCGCGGAAGAAGAACCCGTTGTCATGGTGGGTAACCAGATCACGTTCAGTACCGTCGCATACCGAGCAGATCACCGGCAGGCCGTAAGCCATCGCGTCATTGATGGATAACCCGCCCATTCCTGCAAGCACGTAGATGGAAGAAGCGCTCATGTAGGCGCCGATTGTTCTCGGATCGTACACCCCGCCGGTAAAAAGAACCCTTTCCTTTATACCCAGTGCTTTGGCCTTTCTTTCAAGGGACCCTCTTTCTGGTCCGTCACCCACTACTACGAGCTCTGCATCAGGAAACTCTTTTAATACTTTTGCAAAAGCATCCATCAGTAAATCAACCTTTTTCCACTTGACGAGCCGCCCTATGTGAATAATTCGGTGACTGTTTTCAGGGAGGATGGGAGGCTTCTGCAGGAGTAGTTCCTTTTCGCGCAGCAGAGCTTCACTGTCGCCGGTATTGTAAGTAACGAAAACACGTTCTTCACGGATACCGTAGGTGGGCATGAGGGTTTTTCCCAGCGATGAATAGGCTAAAGCGCCATCGGCCCTGCGGTAGCAATATTTTCTTATCAGCATGGTGACCCACTGTCTGAAGTAGAAGGGCAGTCCCCAGCTTAACAGTTTCATATCTTCGTTGTACATAGGGTGTTCCTTGAAGTAGGCACGTATTTTTCCATACGGGGGCACCTGGAAAGGAATCTCGCGAATCACAAAACGAACTCCGTTTTTACGGAGTACCTTCCTGAGCCTGCCATATTTGAAGAACTGCAGAAAGTAGGGCCAGCCGGTGACAAGTATGTCAGGCTGTTCTCTTTCAATAATATCCGGTAAATCGGGGAAATAATTTTTACCGAAAACCGTTTTTTGCTCTCTGCTGTCAATGATCCTGTATGCTGCCTGCTTTTCATCGATTACTTTCACGCCTTTGCCCAGCACCTTACTCCTGCGCGCAGGGATTACAGCGACGACCTTGGTATTCTTTTCAACCAGCCTGTTGAGCATCGCATTTGCATAGGGTGGGATACCGCCAAAGACATAGAGTATTTTCATTCAAAACTCTGTTTTTTTCGATAGGATATTTCTCTGCAGTACGTGCAATGCCACATGATGACCCACCTCGATACCTTTTCGTGACAGATGATCTTTTGTTGTGTTATAGGCCAGCTCGGGGTTGTTATTGTCCCCACTCAGATGACAGAGCCAGATATTACGTAGATCGGAGGTGAAGTTGTTTGCCAGGAACTCGGCCGTCTGCCGGTTACTCAGGTGTCCGGTACCGGAGGTAATCCTGCGCTTGAGGTAGTAGGGGTAACGTCCGTTTAATAACATCTCCTCGTCGTAATTGCTCTCTATAACCAGGTGGTTCGCCTTGCCGATGTAATAGGCCACCTCATCGGTGATGGAGCCCACGTCAGTTGCCAGCGTCATTCTCTGTCCGTCGAACTCGAAGAAATAGCCTGCATTGTCGTTGCTGTCGTGCGGTACGTCGAATGCCGTAATACGAAAATCCTCAATCTGAAAGGGAACTCCTTTCTCAATATATTTGGTGGAGCCGTTGAGATTATTGTGTATCATGGGGCAGTTGGAAATACCACGATGCACCTCGCGTGTGGCATAGACGGGTATATGCATTTTCTCTCCCAGATAACCGGCCGATTTAATGTGGTCGTAATGATCGTGCGTGATCAGGATGGCCATGATAGAGGATAGTTCTATACCATGTTCGGCAAGTCGTTTTCTGATTACGCGCGGGCCAAGACCGGCATCGATAAGGATGCCATAGTGTGCGTTGCCCAGGTAATAACAGTTGCCGCAACTGCCGCTGCTTAGGCTGAAAAAGGAGATCCGGTCTGCCTGGAATAGTTTATACTGCATAGTGGATGCAAAGATAATAAGTTTTTGAAAACTATCTTTTAAAACGTTTTTACGGACAAGCCTACCACGGTCCTGTTATAGTCCTCAATCATCTCTTTTACTACCTGTGCGGCGGGAAGCACCTGTCTGATGTGTGATGCGATCTGTCCGATCTCCAGCTCACCCTCCGTGAGGTCACCCTCAAAGATTCCTTTCTTTGAGCGTCCTCTTCCCAGCAATGCACGTAGCTCATCGGGTGTGGCTCCCCGGTCTTCCAGCTCCTGTACCTGTTGGTAGAACTCGTTCTTGATCATCCGCGTGGGACTTATTTTTTTTAGTGAAAGAAGCGTATCTCCCTCGTTCAGTGAAAGACACTTTTGTTTGAAAGTTTCACTGGCCGAGCTTTCTTCCGTCAGCGCAAAACGGGTGCCAACCTGTACTCCTTCGGCGCCCAGTGCCAACATGGCGGCCATTGCCCCGCCGGTCGCAATACCGCCCGCTGCAATGAGTGGCAGTGCCACCGCCTGCCTTACCTGGGGAATGAGCGTGAGAGTGGTTGTTTCTTCCCGCCCATTGTGGCCACCCGCTTCAAACCCTTCTGCTACAATTGCATCTACGCCGGCTTCTTCAGCCTTTAGGGCAAATTTTGAACTGGATACTACATGGGCGACAATACTTCCTTTCTCTTTTAACCTGGCAGTCCATGTTTTGGGATTACCCGCCGAGGTGAAGACAATGGGTACTTTTTCCTCCATCACAATATGCATGATTTCCTCAATTTGTGGATACATGAGGGGTATATTTACACCAAACGGCTTGTCGGTCGCGTCCTTGCATTTATTTATATGTTCCCGCAATGTGTCGGGATGCATCGATCCGGCTCCTATAAGTCCCAGCCCGCCGGCATTGCTTACTGCCGATGCCAGCCGCCAGCCGCTGCACCATACCATTCCCGCCTGTATAATCGGATATCGGATACCGAAAAGTGAATTAATTCTGTTGTTGTTCATTTTCCAAATTTATGCAAAGATAACATTATCTCCATTTTTCTCCATCTAATCTCTGGTTTAGATTTTTTTTAGTAGCTTTGCACACCGTTGCCCATTGTGTCTGCATTGGCTTGAACTGTAATTTCAAAATTGATTATTCCTGACATTATGAATGTCCTTCTACTTGGCTCCGGAGGCCGCGAACACGCTATGGCGTGGAAGATACGCAAGAGCAGTTATCTCAATAATTTGTACATTGCTCCCGGTAATGCCGGCACTGCTTTGGTGGGCACCAACATTCCCATCGGAGTAACCGATTTTGAAGCGATGAAACAGTTTTCACTCAGCCACGATATCGACATGATTGTCGTAGGTCCCGAGGATCCGCTAGTGAATGGTGTGTATGATTTTTTTCATAACGATGAGGACATTTGTCACATTGCCGTAATCGGCCCCTCTCAAAAAGGTGCTCAACTGGAGGGAAGCAAGGACTTTGCCAAACATTTCATGATGCGTCATGCTATTCCGACAGCCCGTTATAAGAGCGTAACGCTGGAAAATATTCAGGAAGGAAATGAATTTCTTGATTCACTCTCTTCGCCCTATGTATTGAAAGCCGATGGCCTGGCTGCTGGAAAAGGTGTACTTATTCTCGACGATCTGAATGAAGCACGACGAATGCTTTGGGAAATGCTTAACGGAAAGTTTGGTGAGGCGAGCAACAAAGTAGTGATTGAGGAGTTTTTATCGGGTATTGAGTGTTCTGTTTTTGTGCTGACAGATGGACAGTCTTATAAGATATTACCTGTGGCAAAAGACTATAAACGGGTTGGTGAGAAGGATACCGGATTGAATACTGGCGGTATGGGAGCTGTCTCGCCTGTTCCATTTGCCAATGACATTTTCATGGAAAAGGTACGTACCCAGATAGTGGAACCCACTGTGAAGGGGTTACTAAAAGAGGAAATCGATTATAAGGGATTCATTTTCCTGGGGCTGATCAATGTGGAAGGCAGTCCGAAGGTCATTGAATACAATGTGCGAATGGGAGATCCCGAAACGGAAGTAGTACTGCCAAGAATAAAGTCTGATCTGCTGGAGTTGTTTATAGGCGTAGCCACAGAAACACTTGAAAAGCGCGTGCTGGAAATAGATGAGCGGTATGCCACAACGGTAGTGATGGTTTCGGGAGGTTACCCCGAAGCATACGAAAAGGGGAAACGGATTGAAGGGCTGGACAGTGTGGTAGACAGTGTTGTCTTTCATGCAGGGACCAACAGCCGGAATGGGGACGTACTTACTTCCGGGGGGCGCGTGCTTGCTGTCACATCTTACGGCAATACCATGGAAGAAGCACTTTCTACATCGTACCGCAATATTGGCAAAATAAGGTTCGATAAGGCCTATTTCCGGAAAGATATCGGGTTTGACCTCCGCAACAAGTAAAAAAGCGGTCAAGTCATGCAGGCTATTGTCAAATCTTTTAGAACATACATAATTGAGGGACGTTTTGTCACGCCATTTGCCTCTTTGGTTATCGTAGTCATGCGTGCAGCTTTATTTTTCAGGGACGATGGCTTACCGGTTGCGTACCCCGATACCGGGTATTTATGGCAGTATGTTGCTCATTGGTTTGCCACCCCGGTGGCCTCCCTGGCTTCCTCCACGCTTTCGGTTTTTTTGATTGCAGCGCTGATCTCAGCGATAAATAACAGGTTTACATTAATCCGCGCACGTTCCAGTCTTCCTTTTATTGCTCCTCTCTTTCTGCTGAGCCTCCATCCCTGGTTTATGGTGATGAGGGCCGATTATATTGCACTTATTTTTGTATTGATTGCTTTTTTCCCCTTATTGAGATCTTATCAGATATCCAATGCCACACTCTACTCCTTCCGTTCGGCCATTCTGATTGGCATTGCTTCCCTGTTTCAGATTTATGCACTTGTGCTGCTCCCTTTATGGTGGCGTGGAGAACGATCGATGCGCGGACCGCAGTTTCGTTCATTTTTATCTTCTTTATTCGGCCTGTCTCTTGTGTATGTTTCCCTCTTTTCTCTATATTTTCTGTTAGATGATGTGGCAGGCTTTGCGAGGCCTTTTCTATCCTTTGCTTCATTTTCATTACCGCAACTTCCTGCTTTCTCCCTAATGGAGTGGGGTGTGGTGGTATTGTCCGGCCTTTTTTTTATTTCCAACATGGTACTCAGCATCAATATTTACTCACGTGATAAAGTGTTAACAATGAGTTTCATGCAGTTCTTAGTCTTTCTGATTATTTTCCAGTTACTACTCCAGATACTTTATTGGCAGGAGACACTTTTTTTTCTTTCACTCAGTATTGCACTCATATCCTACCTGAATGCCTATTTTTACACGAGAACCCAATCGCCAGCTTATATATATCTGGCTTTGCTGATCGTGATAACAGGGCTGCTCTTCTATTTGTCACATTTTCTTTAAATAGCGTTTTATTGACTAAACAATCTCTTCACAATGTTTGTTTATTTAGTAACTCCCTTTGATTATCAGTTTGATACCTGGATATGTGCAAATGAGAGTAAGATGAGACAAGGAGGAAAAATATGAAGAAATTTGCATTTTACGGAATTGTGTTGTCCTTTATGGTTCTTGTTTTCGGAGCTTGTGGCAGTACCCGGACAGCGGCGGAAAAAGAACAACTGGCAGCTGAAATACGTCAGGCGGTAGAGATGTCGGAATTTATTTTTGAAGCTACCTATGCCTACCCTACCGGATTCAGATCGGTTTATCTTTCGCCTCATTACAGTGTGAAGGTATCTCCCGATACGGTGAAAGCTTATCTTCCTTATTATGGCCGGGCTTATCGTGCTCCGATGGATCCACGGGAAGGCGGTTTTAATTTTACCAGCACCAATTTCAAGATAGTGCCATTTCCCGGAAACCGTAAGGATAATTGGATCATGGAGGTGACCTTCTTCGATCTGGATCGGCCTGTGACTTTCCGTTTCGATCTATGGGAAAACGGAACCGCCCGCCTCGATGTGAACGACATGAACCGGCAGACTATCAGCTTTCAGGGAACCATTGAAACCAAAGGAGAGGAGTAATAAAAAATCCACCATAACAGTGGATTTTTTTATTATAGTTTCTCTGCCAGAGCCGAAGGTAAGTAGAAGGTATTGTTTTTGTCGATATAAACAGTCACTGAACCTATGTCGAAGGGTTTCCCGTTCATCGTAGCCACAGAAGAAAAAGCTTTCACCTCCAGAATGTTTTTTCCTTTTTTTACTCTGAGCAGGGGAAAATCGGGATTCTTTTTGTCGATTGTAAAATTCATGCCTGCGAAAACCTGATCGTGCTTTACAAATAACCTGTCTGAAAGTTCCTGAAGTGAGACTTCCAAACCCGCTGCCTCCTGCATATAGTTGTTTACATCCCTGTTCATGACATGGCCTTTAAGAAGATCACCCTGTGGGTGATAACAGGCCATGATCACCTCTTCGCCGGTATGCCCTCCTGTAGTAAAGCCGAAGCAATTGCGTGAGTTGAGGATGTTTACTATGTTGTGTGCGAGGTTATTGCTGGTACCCACTTTTGTATAATCCCCTTCCTTGTAATTTTTGGAAGAAAGTAATGTTTGTAACTCCTCCCCGGTAATGTCAATGCCTGTATATTCTTTGAACACGGCCTTGATCTCCTCCGGTTTTGTGTTCACAAGTACCGATTCAATACCGTTGGCACTTAACTTAATTTTAGATACTGCTCCAAATAATTGCTCCAAAGAGAGTTTGTCATAACCAGGACAGTTGCTTGTACCAATTGAAAAGCCGCTGTTGCCATGATCGGGAAGAATCAATACCGCTGTATTTCCATCATTTTTGGCAAATTCCATAACTTTTCCCACTGCCTCATCAAAGGCTAGAAACTCGTGAATGATGGAAGCTGCATCGTTGGCATGAGCGGCCCAGTCGACCTGACTGCCTTCAACCATCAGAAAGAAACCATTCTCTTTTTTAGATAGAAGCTCCAGTGCCTTTTCTGTCATTTCGGCAATTGAAGGCACCTTATCCGGATTTCTGTCGATATCGTATGGCAAAGCTTTTTTACCAAATAATGCCCATACTTTTCCGTTACCTGTGTAATTGAGAAGTGCATTCCGATCATCACTGATGAGTGTAGTGCCGTTGTTGTTGAAATGTTGACGGATATCCTCCGTAAGGATGCCATTTCCACCTCCGAACATTACGTCCAGGTTTTGGTAGGCCATCTGAGTGGCCAGTGCGGCATAGTTACTCCTTTTATAATGGTGGGCTGAGAAGTCGGCAGGTGTGGCATGCGGAAATTCACAGGTGACGACCAGTCCTACTGCCTTTTGTTTTTCTATCTTCATTGCTTCGAGAATGGTTGCCGCAGGCTGCCAGGTACGTGATTCCTCTACCTGGAAAAGGTCATTCTCCGATACTTCGGGATGAATGGCCACATTTCCTGTTTGCTGCAGAACACCTGTCGCATAGGCTGAGCCAGTGGGGGCAGAGTCTCCTATGGGAGCGTTGGATGAGAAGGTGGTGACGGTACCTGTGAGGTAAGGGTCTATATGTAATCCTATACCTAGATTATTATACTGTTTAAACCAACGGGCAGCTGAATAAACACTCACAGAGGTGCCGTCAGGGATCATGACGATGATATTTTTTACCGGCCTTACTTCCTGTGCCGTGAGGATCACAGAAAAAAAGAACAGAAAAAAAAGGATGTTTATCTTTTTCATTGAATAACTATTTTTAGTTTGTAATGTAGAACATACAAAGTTATAAAATAGTTGTTACGTTTTAATCAAGATGGAGTAAATGTATATTCGGACATTTCTCATAGATTGGGGAAACAGTCTGATTTTCCTTATATTTGTATTTCAAAAAAAAGAATAATAATGAGTAACAGAAAGCCCCTGATATTGATTACCAATGATGATGGTTATCATGCGAAGGGAATTGCATCGTTGACTGAGGCGATGAAAGATTTAGGAGAAATTATAGTATTTGCTCCCGATTCACCCCGTTCGGGTATGTCTTGCGCCATATCTACCTCGAACCCACTTCGTGCAAGATTGATTCACAGTGAGGTAGGGTTGACTTCGTACATTTGTAACGGGACTCCGGTAGACTGTGTGAAACTGGCATTGAATGAATTCATGAATCGGAAACCCGATTTGTTGGTTTCTGGAATCAACCACGGCTCCAATGCCGGAATAAGTGTGCTTTATTCAGGCACGATGGGTGCAGCCATTGAGGGTTGTGTTTTCAATATTCCTTCCATTGGTTTCTCGCTTTGCGATTTTAGGCCAGATGCTGATTTCACGGCTACAGCTGCCGTTGCACGTAATATGGCAATAAAGGTTCTTGAAGCAGGCTTGCCCTCCGGTGTTTGTCTGAATGTGAACGTACCTATGGGAGAGATAAAAGGAGTTCGTGTTACCACACAGACACAGGGGAAGTGGGTGAACGAATATCACCGTTCGAAGGATGGATCGGGAAGAGATGTTTTCTGGATGACCGGTAACTTCGAGAATTGGGAAGAGGAAAATGACAACAATGATGAGTGGGCACTCGCTAACGGATATGCAGCTGTTGTGCCTGTAAAGATTGATATGACAGCCTATGATTTTATGCCGGAGTTGAAAAAATGGGAGATATGAGATGAAAGTGGTTATCATTCAGCTATCAGCTTTTCTACACCTGTATTCGATTGATAATAAGTAAATAATATTGATATGAGGTACTATCTTGTGGTAGGAGAAGCGTCGGGAGATTTGCATGCTTCCAACCTGATGCAATCGCTCCGGGAACTGGATAAAGATGCAGATTTTCGTTTCTTTGGGGGCGACCTGATGCAATCGAAAGGCGGCACGCTGGTGAAGCATTATCGCGAAATGGCATATATGGGAATTATTCCGGTAATACTGCATGCACAGACTATCCTGCGTAATCTGGACTTCTGCAAAAAAGATATTGCAGCATACAAACCCGATGTGGTAATACTGGTGGATTATCCTGGTTTTAATTTGAAGGTGGCAAGGTATGTGAAGGAGAAGCTGCATATTCCGGTTCATTATTATATTTCACCCAAGGTATGGGCCTGGAAGGAATATCGTGTGAAATCACTGAAGAGATATGTGGATGAGATGCTCTGCATACTGCCTTTTGAGGTGGATTTTTTCAGGAAGCACCAGTACAGGGTACATTATGTGGGTAATCCCACCGTAGATGCCATTGTGAACAGGGACCAGCCCGGGGAATCCTTCGATGAATTTGTATCTGCCCACAATATTGAAAATAAGCCCATCATCGCACTTCTGGCAGGAAGTCGCAAACAGGAGATTGCCAGTAATCTGCCTGCGATGCTGGAGGCAGTGAAAGGTTTCGCCGACGGGTACCAGATTATTGTGGCCGGGGCGCCCGGTATAGACCCGTTGTTTTATAAGGAGTTTGAAAATTCATTCCCACCTGTCCGGGTGTTGTTTAATTGTACGTATAGAATTTTGGCACAGGCCGATGCTGCTCTTGTAACATCAGGTACTGCCACGCTCGAGACCGCCTTACTCAATGTGCCTCAGGTCGTCTGTTACAGAACACCATTGCCGGGACTGACCTGGTTGGGATTTAAGTATATTTTGCATACACCTTTTATTTCGCTTGTAAATCTGATCAGTGGTAGAGAGGTTGTCAAGGAGCTTTTCGCAAAAAAATTTACCGTCGACCACATCCGGACGGAACTCAAACAATTGTTGCACGTGAAAAGTTACCGGCAAAATATGCTCAATAATTACAAGGAGATGCAAGTGAAGCTTGGAGAACCGGGTGCATCACGCAGAGCCGCAGAAATTATTTACAGTCAGTTGCATTTATGATATTTTTTTGCATGATCTTTTGTGCAGAAGAAGCTCATATATTACTTTTCGAAGAAATGATAAATTAATTTCTTCGAAGAGGTGTTTTTTCTCTCTTTTTTGTTTCCTTTGTGCAAATAATAAAATAATAAAAAATGAAGGTAGGCATTCTCAGTTCGGGTGGAGACGCCCCCGGTATTAACGCAACCATTCGTGGTGTGGGAAAGACAGCCATTAACAATTACGGCATGCAGGTAATTGGTATTCAAAATGGTTTTTCCGGGTTATTGTATAAAGATGTAGTGGAACTTACAGATCCCTCTTTGTCCGGGATATTGAATCTGGGGGGTACAATTCTGGGAACGGCACGCGAAAAGGTATTCCGGAAAATGATTACTTCACCCGATGAGAAGGATCGTGAACAGATAAAAGCAGCATACCATGAACTGGGACTCGACTGTCTTGTGTGCATTGGCGGAAACGGCACACAACGTACTACGTGGATGCTTTCCGAGTTAGGGTTGAATGCGGTGGGAATACCTAAAACCATTGACAATGACGTGTATGGCACAGATATTACTTTTGGTTTCGATACTGCTGTAAATATTGCCACCGAAGCAATCGACAGACTTCACTCCACAGCCAGTTCACACCGGCGCGTGATGGTGATTGAGCTGATGGGGCATCATGCCGGATGGATCACACTCTATGCCGGAATGGCGGGTGGCGCTGATATTATCCTCTTGCCCGAACTGGGTTATAATATGAAGGTCGTGATCGATAAAATCCAAAAACGGATGGAAATGGGTAAGGCTTATTCAATTGTGGCGGTGGCAGAAGGTGTAGAGGTGCCTACACGAGAACGTCCGGCTGCTTACTTTGCCCGCGAAATTGAGGAACAGACCGGTTTTGAGACACGCGAAACAGTGCTTGGTTACATTCAGCGCGGGGGATCACCTTCGCCTTATGACCGAATTTTGGGAACCCTGCTGGGTGGACATGCCGCAGAACTGATTCATGAAGGAAAATTCGGCAGAATGGTGGCCAGGCTGGGCAATAAGATTTCCGATGTGCCCCTGTCGGAAGTAGCCGGAAAGTTACGTCTGGTGAATCCGGAGTCTAACCTTGTAGTACAGGGGAAAAGAATGGGAATATCATTTGGTGTATGGTGATGAGATAAAGAGAGGCACTTCAGGTGCCTCTTTCTTCGTGTCTTTCTGCACAATCAAAGTTCCTCAGTGTTTTGTTCCTCTTCAAAATCGGGGAGTGACGTTTTTTCCATGCGGTTGTCGGGATTTGAAATACCGGTGCTGGCTGTTCGGGCAATCACCTCCTGCAACTCGTTACTTTCCCGCAGTTTCCTGATAGCCACCTTTGCCGCCATCTGGTGGGATTCCTTCTTGGAGTAACCCTTGCCTGACCCTATTTCCACTCCGCCCACTTTGACGCAGGAACTGAAGACAGGATTGTTTTGCGCATCGTATGACGCATCGGTAACCTCGAAAAACACATCTACTTTATTTTTCTGGCCCCATTCAATGAGGCGCGATTTGAAGTCTACCTCACTCTTGAGTACGGTCTCTATGTTCAAATGTTGTTTGATAAGGGTCTCATACACGAACTTCTTGGCTACACGGTAACCCTGGTCGAGGTAGATGGCACCGATCAATGCTTCCAGTGCATCACCATATATATTGGTATTGTGCGCCAAGTTACGTGTCGATGAGATAATAAGTTTGTCGAGTCCCAGCTCCACGGCTAACTTGTTAAGAGTTTCCCTTTGTACGATGCGTGAGCGCGTGCTGGTGAGAAATCCCTCTTTCTTATGTTCGAACTTTTTATACAGGATATCGGCGACGATAGCATCGAGAATGGCATCGCCCAGAAACTCAAGACGTTCATTGTTTACCCATCTTCCTTTCTTTGAACGGATCGAAGACGAACGATGCGTCATGGCTTCCCTGTAGAGATCTATCCAGTCAGGATAAAATCCCAGTACATTGTAAAACGAAAGATAAGGCTCTTTACCTTTATGAGGAAGAGCCTTGATCCTTTTTACGAATCTTCTTAACACACTACTTGTTGTATTGCTTGAGAATTACACTTGCGTTGTGTCCCCCAAAGCCAAAAGTGTTTGATAACGCAGCTCTTATCTCCCTTTTTTGAGCTTTGTAGAATGTAAAGTTCAGGTTGTAATCAATCTCCGGATCCTCGTCCCCTTCTTCATGGTTAATGGTAGGGGGGACAATCTGATCTCTGATTGCCAGGATGCTGAACATGGCCTCCAGTGCACCGGCACCTCCCAGAAGATGGCCGGTCATAGATTTGGTGGAACTGATGTTCAGGTTGTAGCTGTGATTACCAAATACATCGAGGATTGCTCTTACTTCCGAGATATCTCCCACAGGTGTAGAGGTACCATGTACGTTTATGTAGTCAATATCTTCCGGCTTCATTTTGGCATCTTCGAGCGCGTTACGCATCACCAACTTTGCACCCAATCCCTCGGGATGTGATGCCGTGATGTGATGAGCATCTGCTGACATGCCTCCACCGGCTACTTCCGCATAGATGGTTGCGCCACGTGCCACAGCATGTTCCAGCTCTTCCAGAATAAGTGCAGTGCCACCCTCGCCAATCACGAAACCATCGCGACTGAGGCTGAATGGACGTGATGCAGACTGTGGGTTATCATTGCGTGTGGACAAAGCATGCATGGCATTGAAGCCTCCCACAGCTGATGGGCTGATGGTCGCTTCGGCACCTCCGGTAACGATGACATTTGCTTTTCCCAGACGAATAAGATTAAAAGCATCCACAATGGCATTTGTGGACGAAGCACAAGCCGAAACAGTGGCATAGTTGGGACCTCTCAGTCCATAAATCATAGAGATATGCCCTGCTGCAATATCCGCTATCATTTTCGGAATGAAAAAAGGATTGAACCGTGGCCCTTTATCCTTGTTAAGGTAAAACTCACCTACTTCTTCTTCAAATGTTCTTATTCCTCCTATTCCGGCAGAAAATATTACCCCGATACGATCTAAGTTTTCTTTCTCCAGATCGAGGCCTGAATTTTCCATCGCCTCCTTTGCTGCGTGGATGGCCAGTTGGGCGTAACGGTCATACTTTCTGGCTTCCTTGCGATCGAACAGATCACTTGGATCGAAATCTTTTACTTCACAGGCGAACTGTGTTTTAAAAAGCGATGCATCGAAATGAGTAATAGGCCCGGCGCCACTCTTCCCAGCAAGGGCATTTTCCCAAGTGGTTTGCACATCGTTCCCGAGTGGGGTGATTGCCCCCAGGCCTGTTACTACTACTCTTTTTAACTCCATGAATAAAATGGATTATTTCGCGTGTTGTTCTACATACGAAACAGCATCTCCGACGGTAGAAATTTTTTCTGCTTGATCGTCGGGAATTGAGATGTTGAATTCTTTTTCGAATTCCATGATCAATTCCACCGTGTCGAGAGAGTCTGCTCCCAGATCATTAGTGAAACTGGCTGTTTCCGTAACTTCTGATTCTTCAACACCTAATTTGTCGACAATGATAGATTTTACTCTTTCTGCTACTTCAGACATAACTTTCGATATTAATTAATAAATAAAAATATTATTCTTAAATTTGCGATTGCAAAGTAACGCATTTTTTCTCTAATTGTGCAAATTTTTGCAGACTAAAATCGAAGAAAGTGCACAAATTACGTTTTTTTGTGCATAAAATGAAAATGTTTTCATGGCACGAATCGCTATTATCGCATCAGGCAGTGGCAGTAACGCTGAAAATATAGCCAACTATTTTAAAGGGGATGCCGGGGTGCATATCCCACTCATTCTTTCCAATAATCCGGACGCTTATGTGCATGAACGAGCCGCAAAACTGGGTATTCCTTCATTTACTTTCACGAAGGCCGAATTCGACGATGGCATGGAGATACTGGAAATTCTTCACGAGTATGAGATCGACTTCATCGTACTGGCCGGTTTTCTGTTGAAAATTTCACAGCCTCTTCTTGAAGCATATCCGGGACGTATTGTAAATATTCACCCGGCATTACTCCCCAAATACGGCGGGAGGGGAATGTATGGGGACCGGGTACACCGTGCTGTAGTGGAAGCAGGTGAAAAGGAATCTGGTATCACCATCCATTATATCAATGAGCACTACGATGAGGGTGACATTATCTTTCAGGCCACTTGTCAGCTGTTGCCGGGTGATACTCCCGAAGTGGTGGCCGGTAAGGTACATGCACTGGAGTATACCTACTACCCGGAGGTGATCGGTGCATTGCTGAAAAAAAGCGAACAAGAGGATCAGCAGTATCATAAATAATCGTATCTTTGTATTTCACTTTGCGGCTGTGGCGTAATTGGTAGCCGCGCCAGACTTAGGATCTGGTGACGAAAGTCGTGGGGGTTCGAGTCCCTTCAGCCGCACAGCAAGCTCCTTCACGAGAAATCGTGGAGGAGTTTTTTTTATACCAATATCCACTTATATTCGTTGATTGTCAGTGTTTTGAATGAATTGTGCCTTGTGTATTTCATCAATTCTATCAATCCTTCCGATCTGGGTTATAAATGGAAGAAAGGTGATAATTCGGTAATTTTTAATTTCAAATTATCTAATTCACAAAACTTTTGGTTTAACGTTTAGAACATAATGTATTGCAGTGTTATATGTCGAGTTGCTATTCGCTAAACTTCAATTATTAACAGTTTGAAGTGTTTAGTTATAACAGAAAAATCGACGTTTAATGTGACTTGTTTTTTGAGACAAGCCAAATTATACAAGAATGGTGAAACTACAATATCCGTAAGAATTACCTACAATGGACAAAGCAATACATTTAATCCTTTTAATGCTATTTCCAACAAGTTGCAAAGCTGCTTTTATTGGTACGGAAAACGAGATCGAAACAAAGAAACTCTATTTTCCAACATGCGATGAAAAGAGTGTGAAGTATCATACTGATGATTATGGACAGAGAATAATAGGCATGCCACCTATTGAGCCAAACGACTCTTTAGTTAAATTTATAAATGATTGGTATTTAATGTCTTTACATGGCATGAGAGAGCCGATTCTCTATGACAAGACTAAGGAGTCAATCAATATAATCAAGTTTATACAAAAAATGTTATCTTGGATGAAGCCGAATGGATTTTTGAAGTTTTAATTAATGCCAAATATCATTTTGTGAGAAGAAGGAATCCCGATCGGTATGACGGTAAAGAAGATGCTGGATTTTGTAATTTGCTGGTTCAAGCCTACACTGAACAAAATTAATTTTCCATGCTTTGAAGCTTATAATCTGTTAAATACGAAACTTTATAATAGTAAATTTGTTATCTTGTAAATTTGCCTTGAATAATTTATCAATTAGTTGGTAACAGTCCGTAACCCCTAAAGCCAATCAATATGAAACAGCTTGTTATATTTATTTTTGTTTGTATAGCAACAATGTCTTGTCATACAAAAAATAAAGAAATACAAGAACCGGTGCAGCAGAGTGATGACACTGCAGTAACACCTGCCGATACCGGGTATCTTATTGGAATGGATATTCCCGAGTACAGATACACAGACTTGTCTCGTCAGTTCATAGCCAACCACGATCGTTCAATGGGTTATCATCAGAATTTGCTGGATTCATTCGAAGAATCCGGACACGGCAAAGAATCAGGTCGCCCTGAATATTTTGGAGGTTCATACATTAACGAGGACGGAAATTTTGTCATCCTAATCAAAGGAAATATTGCGGATTATCGCCAAGAGTTTGAAGAACGCGTAAAAGGAGAGGATTTTATACTGAAGCAAACCGATGTTTCTTATGCAGAACTTCATAGAATAAAGGATAAAATCGGAATCTATATGTCCACTGACAGGCAAAATAATGAAGTTGCCAGAAATATCATCAGTATAGTCTTGGATGAAAAAAACAGTAGAATTGAGGTAGGGCTGGAGGATTTAAGCCCGGAAGCTATCCAGCAATTCGAAGAGAATGTAATCGACTCGCCTTATATTCAGTTTGTCGCAGGAGAATACATCGAGCTTGTGTAATTTTAGGAACTCATGACTTTTCAATCAATATGAAATCAGTCCACATTTTTTTCATTTTTCCAATCGTGCTCATAACATCATATGCCGCATTCAGAAACCCCTTTTCAAGCCGTTTTGTGGATAATGCCCCACAATTGGGGATGACAAAATCCGATTTCATAGCAACCTATGGAAGTATGTTCAGGCAAAACATGTTTACGACGAAAATAACACCTATTGCGAAGAGCTTATTTACCGAGAAGAAATTGAACTCGGTGGAAGCACGTTTGTGCAGGGTGAAGCCCGTGCCTTAAACAGTATTTTTCTTTATATTAACGATATATGACATGAGTTATTAATTGAATTTATATCTTTGTTTCACTTAGTAAAATAAATAGTTTCATGAAAAAAACAATTTTCCTAATTCTATTCGCGTTATTATTTGCAAGTTGCGGAGAAAATATCTCTGAAGAGATGGAAACGGGCGACAGTACCGCTCAAGTAATCAAAGGTGACAAGACATTTAATTTTCGATTTGATGCTTTTAGTACGTGCAACAAATATTGCAATAATATTTACCTTCATATAAATTATCGGGAGAAGGGAGATGAGAGATTTTCAATTTATTTTTACTTGAAGGACAATGGCGCCATTGATAAAATTACATATTTGGGTGACGATGGGGTATTTGAGTCATCTTATTTCGATCCCTATAATTACTTTAAAATTTCAAACTTTGAGTTTGACAGTATAACCGGTTCTTTATATTTTGAATTTAAGGGGAATCTGTTTTCTAATCGGGAACCGCTCTTTTTAAATGGGAAGGTTGACATTCCGGTACTTAAAGATATCGAGTGCAGAAATTATTATGCTAATTCTTTGACGCTCCATGATGAAAACAAACGACTGTTGTCTAACCGCGGCGGCAGCATTATTGATAATCCACAAACACTACAGAAAAAATTCAGGTATGAATTTTATACCGACAACGGTTTTCGATTTACGCTCAATTCCGAAAAAAACATAAACGAACTTCCTCACGGTAGTTATTCTTTTACTGTGAAAGACATAACCAACAACGTGATGCTTCAGAAATATGTCGGAAAAGCCGATGTCACACCATCTTTTTATCACAAGGATTGGATTCAATACGAAACCACCGGTTCATATGCCATAACCGGACAATACAGACGAGGTGAATACAATGTAACCACAGGAAGTATTGATATCAAGGCATTTGATAATGATGAGCTGAAATATGATTTCGAGAAAATTTATTTCGAAGCAGTCAATATTGAAGGGATTACAATTTAATTTTTTAAATCCGTTATTGCTTTTTTTTAAACTGAAAAAATTGAGATGAAAGTATAATTCATAAAAATAGTACTGGCGGTTTGTCTTATGACTATATGTTTGATTACAGATGCTTAAATAGGCATTACGGGTGGAATTATATTTCCTTATAGATTCGAGTCCCTTCAGCCGCACAGCAAGCTCCTTCACGAGAAATCGTGGAGGAGTTTTTTTTATTCATAGATGGATCAACTCCTCTGCGTAACATTCTGTACGATAGTCGTTAGTTGCTTTATCCTTCTCTGCCT
>ENA-UOOI01000890-UOOI01000890.1-fermentation-metagenome-genome-assembly--contig:-NODE-890-length-35185-cov-8.925391_pt1 | contig 35185 bp, 30 predicted proteins | sample MGYA00245779_ERZ724027 | MGnify/ENA primary metagenome ERZ724027 (study PRJEB28704, sample SAMN03018318) | fermentation metagenome | biome: anthropogenic terrestrial biome; feature: soil; material...
AATGGCTTTTCTATGCCTTCTTTTAAATTGCGAACTTTATTGTACTCTATCAAAAAGAGCCGCCCGGATGGGGCGGCGTCAAAGAAGGAAGAAATGTATGAAAAAGCATAAGCTCTTGTAATCGTTCTGCAGCGCTGCGGACGGGTACGCTTTTATGCTCCGGCGTTTTGCTGTTAAGTTTATAATACAGCAACAATATGTCCGGAACGTAACGGACGCATTAAATCAAATTGAAAAAACGGTAAACAGATTTTTAAGGGACAACGGAAAAGCGGCTTCCGCCGTCAAACGGAAGCCGCGCATGTACCGGATGCTTACTGTGAGCATTTTCCGAGGTACTGCAGAATCAGCTGAATCAGTTCCTGACAATTCATAACGGAAAACCTCCCAAAGTTATTTCCCCCGATTGGGATGGCTAAATTGTAACACTTTTGTAATTTGTTTTCAAACGAAATTTATGGAAAGAAAACTGGAAGGGGAAATATCTTGAGAAACTCAGTTGGGTCCGGAAAATCCGATTGCAGGTTTGTATTTTGCATAAGCCCTTTCGAGCCTCGGATCATCCCGCTTGTCCCGATGACCCGCTTATTTCAGCGAATAGGATGCGCCGGGCTCATAGGCAAGCAATACGACATCCGGTTTCATCTGGTCGATGTAAGTCTGGATACTGCCCGAAAAATTTCCCTGATCCTGCCGGAAGTCGATCAGATCGGTTTCCCCTGCCGTCAGGGACAGATACGGCACCATGGCCAGCGAGAAAGAGTCGCCAAGCACCAGTATTTTTGGGCCGCCCGGATTTTCTTCGTTCTTGATCTGTGTCAGAGGCTGGTTCCCATACAACTGGGATTCGTAGCAGGAAAGGTTGTAGTAATCTTTTGTTTCCAGTACTTGTTTGTTGTAGATAACATCTTCGAATTTCCCGGTTTTATTGATTTCCGCATTCGGTACCCGGATGTTCAGAGCGGTCTTGAAATTCGGGAGCAGGATGGAGAAGTCTTCGGGTTTTGCGCAGCCGAGCGAAACCCTTCTTCCCGCGGAGCCGAGGAACCAGTCCCGGTAGATTTTCGTCCGATAAAGGTTTTTATCCGTTTTGGTGACGTCCAATCCGCAGCTGTAAATCGTGTTCAGCCTTTCCGCGATTTCTCCACAGGCCCATAACGCGCTTTCCACTTTCCAATGATGATCCGTGCGGTAAAACAGGCTGTAATGATCCAGGTTCTCCGCGTCGATCTGCGCCCTCAGGTCAAGAGCGGGAATCCCGAGCTTCTGCAGTTCGCCCAGAAGGGCGTCATAGTTTTGATTCTCATAATTTTCCGCCCCGTCCGGAATTTCCGGGTCATATTTGCTGACCTTGGCGGGCGGCTGTACATACAGAAAACGGATCCCGGCTTCGGAACAGTACTGCGAAAGGCCGGCAATATGATCGGCGGTCTGTTTCGTCTCTTCCGAAGGGGTTTTATCCTTGGTAAATGCCCAGTATCCGTTTTTCAGCAGAAAGACATCTTCGTTCGGGAAAATCACTTTGCCGAATTTCATGGTGACAAACCCGTTCAGTTCGACCAGCGGATGGAAGGCGAATACCTGGCTGGTACAATTTTTCTCCAGATTATCTTCCCGCCCTGAAATTTCACTGGCCTTCGCACGCCATTTTGTCAGGAAACCCGTTTGTCCGGCGGGGGCGGAAGCGGGATCGGCCGAAGGCTGAGGCTCGTTCCGGAACGGATAGAGTTTTTTCCAGTCGATGGCGGAAGAATAAGACGACTGGACTTTGCTGTTCAGGAAATTCGTTCGCATCCAGGCGGCGATGTTTATGAAATTAAGCGTCAGGAGTAAAAGCACAAAAGCGGAAATGATCTGTTTGCCGAGGGAATTTTTCAACATACCGCGCCTCGTCAGAAATTAAAATAGATAAACGGACTGTAAGAGCTGGTGACCATGCAGGAAACGGTGAAGACAAAAACCGCGCAGGTCAGGACCGTATAGGCGGCTTTCCCCATGGGGATCCGCTGAATCCGCTTGCTCAGGGCGGGAGCGATGGGGCAGCTTGCAAGGATGCCGATCAGGAAATAGCCCCAATAATCCCGGACCAGCCCCGATGCAATTCCGTCGGCGGCGCCGGTAACGCCGACGCCGAACATCGAGGCGAGGTAGGCCCCGGCGGCGTGGATGGAGTCCGACCGGAAAAGCACCCAGCAGAAGACGACCACCAGCATGGTGTAGATACGCCCGATGACCGGCGATCCGGATTTCGCTTTTAAAACGTATTTTTCAAAGATCTGGACCGCAAAGTAGGCAAGCCCCCAGAGGATGAACGTCCAGTCCGCCCCGTGCCAGAAACCGGTCAGAAGCCAGACGACGCCGAGGTTGAAAATATGGCGCGCCGCCGTTTTGACACGGCTGCCGCCCAGCGGAAAATAGACATAGTCGCGAAACCATGTGGAAAGCGAAATGTGCCACCGGTGCCAGAACTCCGTGACGCTTTTTGAAATATAGGGGTAATTGAAGTTTTCGGGATAATGGAACCCGAAAATCCTTCCGAGCCCGATCGCCATGTCGGAATAGCCGGAAAAGTCGAAGTAAATCTGCAGGGTATACGCAACGGCGCCCAGCCAGGCGAGCGAGACGGACTGCCCCGGCAGGCTGAAAGCCTTGTCCGCAACCTGGGCAATGTTATTGGCGACGACGACTTTCTTGGCCAGGCCGTAGACAAAGCGGGTCAGGCCTTCGCAAAAACCGTCCAGCGTCTCTTTCCGGCTGTGGATTTCTTCCGCGATCGTTTCGTAACGGACGATCGGCCCGGCAAGCAGCTGCGGAAAACATGCGATGCCGAGGCCGGCGTCCAGAATGCTCTGCGCGGCTTTCGCCTTATTGCGCCGGATGTCCACAATATAGGAAATTGCCTGAAACGTGTAAAAGGAGATGCCGATCGGCAGGGCGATTCTGCGATACGGAAAGCTGAGCCCGGCGAAACGCTGGAGGTTGGCGACCGTGAAGTTCAAATATTTGAAGACAAACAGGAAAGCCAGGTTGCAGGCGATTGCAAGAACTTCGATGCGGGTTTTCAGGCGGCTGTTTTCCCGCTTCATCATCTGTTTTCCAAAAAACCAGTTCATGACGATGGAAAAGCACAGAATGACCCAGTAGACCGGTTCCCCCCAGGCATAGAAAAACAGGCTGGCCAGGAGCAGAAACACATTTTTGAATTTTCTGCCGTTCAGAAAGGGATTGAAGTAAACGATCAGGACGAAGGGCAGAAAGAGAAATAAAAAAACGTTTGATGAAAAGACCAAATTTTTCCTCCTGGTTTCCGGTTTTGAGCGCTTCTCCCATAGGGCTGAAATGCCGTAAATATAGGTTCAATTATAATCGCTTTAAGAAAATTTTTCAAGATTTTTCCGCCCTAAAGCTGAAATTTGCCGCGGAATACGGCACCGTGCGCAGCATCAAAAAGCGGCGCCGGGTTTCCGATCCTTATTGCTCCAGAAGCGCTTTCAGTTTGCGGTTCTTTTCGATGACCGCGGCGAGAGGAAGGCCGAGAGCATAACAGACCACCAGTTCCCCCAGCCCCACGGAGCCGGCGTTTGCAAGGAACACGAGCCAGTTGAAACGGTGCAGCAGCGAAACGTCCAGCTTGCCGTTCGCGACGACGGTGATTTCCAGCCCGACGATGAGCGCGTTGAGGATCACCGGCGGGAGCGGCGCCAGAACCGGAACTCCGCGGAAGCGGATGTTCCGGGCCGCCCGCGTCAGGATGGCCGCGAGCAGCGTGGCGGCGGTGCCGAAGATCAGGTCGTAGATGCCGTACCCGCTGAACAGGTTCGCCAGCAGGCATCCGATCGTCAGCCCCGGGACTGCGGCCGGCGCGAAGACCGGCAGGACGGTGAGCGCCTCGGAAAAGCGGAACTGGACGGGCCCGTATGCCAGGCCGGCAAGGCCCGCAAGGTAGGTCAGGACCGTGTACGCCGCGGCGATCACGGCTCCCTGCGCAAGGCGCAGGGTGGTTTTGGACTCTGAATTCATTTTTGATTCCCCCGTAGTATTGTTTTAGGTCAGGATGTTGCGACTGACCGCCGGGAAAAAAGACGGACGCGGCGCCGCAGAAACGCGGAGCGCAAGGGCCCGGCCGTTACTGCGGGCGGCGGCCCCCAGCCCCGGCCATGCCCGGAGCCGCCGCCGGCTTCGGAAGCGGCTCCTTTTCGATGGTGATGCGGGCGATGCGCCGGTCGTCCATTTCGGCAACGGTAAGCGTCAGGTTTCCGACCTTGATGTGCGGGTGCTCGTTCGGCTTGGGGATGCGGCCGAGCTGGCACATCATCAGGCCGGCAATGGTGTCGTAGTCGCCGTCCGGAAGCTCCGAGCCGGTCAGGTCGGAGATTTCGTCAACCGGCGTCGTCCCGTCCACGCTGTACCGGTTGTCGCTTTCGCGCTGGATTTCCGCTTCTTCGGTGTCGTACTCGTCCTGCATGCTCCCGACGATGGATTCCAGCAGGTCTTCCATGGTGATGATCCCCTCGGTGCCGCCGTATTCGTCCACAACGACGGCGATCTGCAGCTTCCGCGCCGTCATTTCCGAAAAGAGGTCGGCGCACAGCTTGCTTTCCGGCACGAAATAGGCGGAGCGCATGAGCCCGGTGATCTTCACGCCCGGGTCGACGGGGACGCCCACATATTTCAGAAGGTCTTTCACATAGATGATGCCCAGCACGTTGTCCAGGTCGTCATGGTAGACCGGGATGCGCGAATACCCGAGCTTCATGGAAAGGGTTACCGTTTCCTGAACGGACGCGGTGTCTTCCACGGCCACGACTTCCGTCCGGTGCGTCATCACTTCGCTGACCGTGCTGTCGCTGAAATCGAAGATGTTGGAGATCATATCCTTCGCGTCCTCATCCAGGACGCCCTTCTCCTCGCCGGCATCCACCATCATCAGGATTTCCTCTTCCGTCACGGTCTGCTCGGTGTCCCTCGGGTCGATGCCCAGAATGCGGAGAACCCCGTTCGTGGAAGCCGTCAGGAGCGAGACGATGGGGCGGAACGCGGCCGCGATGCCGGTCAGGACCCCCGCAAAGCGGAACGAAAGCTCTTCGGCGCGCTTCATGGCGATCTTTTTCGGCACGAGCTCGCCGAACACCAAAGAGAAGTAGGAAAGAACCAGGGTGATCAGAACCGTGGAGATTCCGCGGATCATCGACGGGGAAAACGGCAGAAAGCGGAGAAAAGACGCGAACCCGCCCGCAAAGCTCTGCGCGGCGGATGCGGACGACAGAAAGCCGGCGAGCGTGACGCCGATCTGTATCGTGGAGAAAAAGCGGCTGGAATTGGACGTGAGCTTTAAAATCTTCTGGGCACGCTTGTCGCCGTCCTCCGCCATCTTTTCGATTTTGGCGTCTTTCAGGGTGATCACGGCGATTTCGCAGGCCGCAAAAAAGGCGTTGACAAGGATCAGGGCGACCAGAAGAAGAATGGAAAGCAAAGCCTGCATGCTGGACTGCGGCCCGGCCGCCGCAAGGTATGCGGCCGGAAGAACGGAGCCATCAGGTTCGGGTGGCATTATTTTTTCCCCTTTTCTGCTCTTTTGGAGCGTTAGGATGCTGGTAACGGGTGCGGCGGCCCGCACCCCGTGCGGCGGCTGCGGAAGCCCGGAACTTTTCCCGCCCGTCCGGGCGGGACGGACTTTTTCGCCGCGCCGGCGCACACCGTTTATAAAGTTTAATCTAATTGTATATTTTCTGCCCTTTTCTGTCAATTTTAAAAGAGCAAAGATTTTTCTCCGCCGCCGTTTTTCCGCTCCCAACCGGGGAAATTCGGCCATGTCCGGGAAAAGAGGGCCCGGCGGGGCTTTCGGGCGCGCCGCGATTCCCCGATATTTTATCTGTTTTCACCTTTACACTGGAACGAAAAAATGGTAATATTTTAGTGTGCGTATTTTCCCGATGCGTACAACCAAGGCTTATTAATCCGTAAGGAGGAAAATATTTCAATGGATTCAAGAAAAATGAAGACTATGGATGGCAACAACGCCGCCGCATATGTGTCCTATGCGTTCACCGACGTTTCCGCCATCTACCCCATTACGCCCTCGTCCGTAATGGCGGATGAGACCGACAAAATGGCGGCCGCCAACCGCAAGAACCTGTTCGGCAGGCCGGTTAAGATTACCGAGATGGAGTCTGAGGGCGGCGCGGCCGGAGCGGTTCACGGCTCCCTTGCAGCCGGCGCCCTGACCACGACCTACACCGCTTCCCAGGGCCTGCTGCTGATGATCCCGAACATGTACAAGATTGCCGGGGAGTTTCTGCCGGCCGTCATGCATGTTTCGGCGCGCGCCCTCTCCACGCAGGCGCTCTGCATTTTCGGCGACCATTCCGACATTTACGCCTGCCGCCAGACCGGCTGGGCAATGCTCTGCTCCAACAGCCCGCAGGAGTGCATGGACCTCGGCGCGGTGGCGCACCTTTCCGCCATTAAGGGCCGTGTGCCGTTGATGCATTTTTTCGACGGCTTCCGCACGTCGCACGAGATCCAGAAGATCCATATCTGGGACGACAAGGATCTTGCGGATATGCTCGACTGGGATGCGGTGGACCGCTTCCGCCGCGGCGCCATGAACCCGGAGCACCCGGTGACCAAGGGCACGTCCGAGAACGACGACCTGTTCTTCCAGGTCAACGAGGCCAGCAACCGCCACTACGACGCGTTCCCGCAGGTCGTGGTGGACTATATGAACCAGGTCAACGCCAAGATCGGCACGGATTATAAGCCGTTCAACTACTACGGCGCGCCGGACGCGGAGAAAATCATCATCGCGATGGGCTCCGTCTGCGAATGCGCGGAAGAGGTCGTCGATTACCTGAGGGCGAAGGGCGAAAAAGTCGGCCTTGTGAAGGTCCACCTGTACCGTCCGTTCGTTTCCAAGTACCTGACCGACGTTCTGCCCAAGACGGTCAAGGCGATCAGCGTCCTCGACCGCACGAAGGAACGCGGCTCCCAGGGCGAACCGCTTTACCTCGACGTGGTCGCGGCCCTGAAGGGAACGCAGTTTGAAACCACCCCGGTTTACAGCGGCCGTTACGGCCTCGGTTCCAAGGACACCAACCCGGGCCAGGTTGTCGCCGTGTACCGCAACATGGATGCCGCCAGCCCGAAAAAGCGCTTCACCATCGGCATTGACGACGACGTGACGCACCTTTCGCTGAAGGTTGAGGAGAATCCGGACACGACGGCGTCCGGCACGCATTCCTGCAAATTCTGGGGCCTCGGCGCGGACGGCACCGTCGGCGCGAACAAGAACTCCATCAAGATTATCGGCGACCACACCGACATGTATGCACAGGGCTACTTCGCCTACGACTCCAAAAAGTCCGGCGGCCTGACCATTTCCCACCTGCGCTTCGGCAAGAAGCCGATCAAATCCACCTATTATGTCACGAAGGCGGACTTCGTCGCCTGCCATAAGCCTTCTTACGTTTATGAATACGACATGGTTCAGGACCTCAAGCCCGGCGGGAACTTCCTGCTGAACTGCGAATGGGACGAAAAGGAACTGGACAAACATCTGCCGGCCAGGATGAAGAAGTATATTGCCGAGAACAACATCAACTTCTATACCATCAACGGCGTGAAGCTCGGCAAGGAGATCGGCCTCGGCGGCCGCATCAACACCATCCTTCAGTCCGCGTTCTTCACCATTGCGAACATCATCCCGAAGGACCAGGCCATCCAGTATATGAAGGACGCCGCCACGAAGTCCTACAGCAGAAAAGGCGAAAAGATCGTCAAGATGAACCATGAAGCCATCGACCGCGGCGCGAACGAGTTCGTCAAGGTCAATGTTCCGGCATCCTGGAAGAACGCCGTGGACAACGCCAAGGTCGAGAAGGTGGACTGCGGCGATGCGGCCCTGACCGACTACGTCAACAACGTACTCATCCCGGCGAACCGCCACCAGGGCGACAACCTGCCGGTCTCCGCCGTTCTCAAGATGGCGGACGGCACCGTTCCGTCCGGCTCCGCCGCTTATGAGAAGCGCGGCATCGCCATTGACGTTCCGGAATGGCATCCGGAAAACTGCATCCAGTGCAACACCTGCTCCTATGTCTGCCCGCACGCCGTTATCCGCCCGGTCGTCATGAATGCCGAGGAAGCCGCCAAGGCGCCCGAAGGCATGAAGATGAAGGACATGACGCTGATGCCCGGCCTGAAGTTTGCCGTGACGATCTCCGCTCTCGACTGCACGGGCTGCGGCTCCTGCGCGACGGTCTGCCCGGGCATGCGGGGCAACAAGGCCCTCGTCATGAAGCCGATGAACACCCAGGTCCAGAGCCAGAAAGGGTTCGACTACGGGACCAAGATTCCGGCCAAGCCGGAAGTGGCCGCGAAGTTCAAGCCGACCAGCGTCAAGGGCAGCCAGTTCCGCAAGCCTCTGCTGGAATTCTCCGGCGCCTGCGCGGGCTGCGGCGAAACTCCTTACGCAAAGCTGGTTACGCAGCTCTTCGGCGACCGCATGTATATTGCGAACGCCACCGGCTGCTCGTCCATCTGGGGCGGCTCCGCGCCGGCCACACCGTACACCAGGAACGAAAAGGGTTACGGCCCGGCATGGAACAATTCGCTGTTTGAAGACAACGCGGAGTTCGGCTACGGCATGGCTCTTGCCAACGATGCCATCCGCGCGCGCCTGGCGGACTATGTGAAGGCGATTGAGGCGGGCAACGCTTCCGAATCCCTGAAAGCCGCCTGCAAAGAATATCTGGATACGGCGGACAGCAGCGTTGCGAACCGCGAACCGACCGACAAGCTGATTGCGGAACTGAAAAAGGCCGCGAACGGCACCGGCGAGGTTGCGGAGCTGGCCAAAAAGACCCTTGCCGACAAGGATTACCTCGCGAAGAAGTCTATCTGGATCTTCGGCGGCGACGGCTGGTCCTACGATATCGGCTTCGGCGGGCTCGACCATGTCCTTGCTTCCGGCGAGAACGTCAACGTCCTGATCTTTGACACGGAAGTGTATTCCAACACGGGCGGGCAGGCTTCCAAAGCCACCCCGATCGGTTCCGTCGCCCAGTTTGCGGCGACCGGCAAGTCCACGAAGAAAAAGGATATGCCCGGCATGTTCATGACGTACGGCTATGTCTATGTTGCGCATGTCGCGATGGGCGCCGACTACAACCAGACCGTCAAGGCCATCAACGAGGCGGAAAGCTACAACGGCCCGTCCATCATCATCGCCTACGCCCCCTGCATTAACCAGGGCATCAAGGGCGGCATGGGCATCTCCCAGACGGAAGAGAAGAAGGCCGTCGCGGCGGGCTACTGGAAGAACTTCCGCTTTGATCCGCGTCTTGCGGGACAGGGCAAGAATCCGTTCCAGCTCGACAGCAAGGCCCCGAACGCGTCTTACCGCGACTTCATCATGGGCGAGGTTCGTTACAATTCCCTGACCCGCGCCTTCCCGGAGCGTGCGGAAGAGCTGTTCACAAAAGCAGAGAAGTTTGCGAAGGAAGACTACGACCATCTCGAAAAACTGGCAAAACTGTAATTTTCTTCGAAATCGGAAGGATCCCCGCACGGCTCAAACCGCGAGGGGATCCTTTTTTCAATGAATTTGCCGCTGTTTACATATTTTTCAGATTTTATTCATAGAAATATCAACCGATTATCATACCTTTTTCATAGAAACGGAAGATAATAGGGACACAGAGAATCTGAGAAAGGGTGATTGCGATGAGTGACCCCAATGATAACAATAGAAACAATCCCAAAGAAAGCGGCGGCCCGAACGATCAGAACCGGGAAAGGAACAGCGGCGCCATCTGGCAGGGAAACACCTACCGCTCCTACCGGGACCCGGGCGCGCAGCAGGACGGTTCATACGGCGCATATGGACAGAGCTATGTGGAAGCCGTGCCGGTGGAACCGAGGAAAAAGAAACATACCTTCCGCAAGGTGCTTGCCGGGGTTCTGGCCTGCCTGATCGTTTCGGCGGGCTCCATAGCCGGATTCGCGGCGCTGATCAACAACGGCACCATCCGCATCCAGAGCGCCGGTCCGGACGCCGCGTTCACCATTGTGAAGAACAGCAGTTCCAGCAGCTCGGCGCCGGTGGCCAATACGGCGACCACCTCGGAGCTGACCAAACAGCAGGTGGCCAAAAAAGTCGTTCCCTCGGTCGTCTGCATCCAGAACTACAGCAGCTCCGCGCAGCAGAGCACGGGCCGGAACGGTTCGGGCAACGGCTCGGGCAACGAGTACGGCTTCGGCTATTTTGAAGAGGGCGGGGACGGCTCCGACAACGGCTCCGGGAATGGTTCGAATCGTTCCGACGGCAGCGACGGCGGGAATTCCGGCAGCGGCGTTTCACCGACGAGCGAGGGCAGCGGCATCATCGCGACGAGCGACGGCTATATCATCACCAACGCCCATGTCGTTTCCGGTTCTTCCGCGCTGAAGGTTGTCCTTTCCACCGGCAAGACGTATCAGGCGAAGCTGATCGGCAGCGACAGCATCACCGACCTCGCGCTGATTAAAATCGACGCGACGGGCCTGACGGCCGCGGAATTCGGCTCCAGCGACGACCTGCAGGTCGCGGACGCCGTGCTGGCCATCGGGAACCCGGGCGGCATGGAATTCAACTCCAGCGTGACGGTGGGCTATATTTCCGCCCTGAACCGTGAGATCACCAGCTCCGACACCGGCTACACCATGAAATGCATCCAGACGGACGCGGCCATTAACCCCGGCAATTCCGGCGGGGCGCTGGTCAACATGAAAGGACAGGTCGTCGGCGTCAATTCCTCCAAAATCGTGGCGACGGGCTATGAGGGCCTCGGGTTTGCGATCCCGATCAATACCGTCCAGCCGATCATCAGCGAGCTCAAGCAGTACGGCTATGTGAAGGACCGCGCCGTGCTCGGAGTTTCGGGGCAGTATATCGACAGCATGACGGCCCGCTTCTACGGGCTTTCCAGCGGGCTTTATATCGGGTCCGTTTCCAGCAGCTATGTTTCCGCCGCCGGGATCCAGAAGGGCGACGTCATTACCAAGATCGACAACAAGAGCGTCACGAGCCGGAATACCATCACTTCAGCCATCGCGTCGAAAAAACCGGGCGATACGGTTACGCTGACGGTTTCGCGCTCTTCTTCCGGGCAGACCTTTACGGCGTCGGTCAAACTTTCGCAGGCGACCGGAAAATCGTAACAACGCGGGCGCTTCCGCGCGGCAGAAAAGAACAGAGGAGTCATACCGGCTCCTCTGTTCTTTCGTCTGTTCCGTTTTCCGTCCGTCCCATACACGCCGCGATCCGCTTTTCGTAATCCGGGTGCTCCGCTTTTGGAAACTCCCCCGGCAGGCCGAACTTCCGCTTCAGGCGCTCAAAAGCGGGTGAAAGCATCTTCAGAATTTCATAGGGATCGTCGGGCAGGACCGCGATGGCCTGGTTGACGCTTTCGATCAGATAGCCGTTTTTCCCGGCCCCCCGGAGCTTCAGGATGCCCTTCGGCTCGCCCTGCCGGTCGAGCGGCACGCGCAGGGTTTTGAAGATCGGGCCGGCGCAGTCCGGCCGGCGTTCCGGCGAGGAGCCCACCAGAAAAATCATCGGGCGTTTCCGCAGCAGGCGGGCAATTCCGCCGTTCAGCCCGTTTGCCTGCACGCAGACGCAGACGTCTGAAATTTCCACGCCGAAACAGTCCGCGGCGCGGGTGATGACCCGCTGGCACGCGGAAGTCCTGCGCGCCATAAAAAACAGCAGCCCAGCTTCCATTTTTCCCGTTCCCTTTCCCGTACGGCGCGCGGTCTATCCCCTGCGCTTTTCCCGTGTGTAGGCGGCTTCTTCCAGGCCGCCGAGCCCGAGCACCCTGCGCCGGACCATGTCGAGCGCGTTGGACGCGGCCAGAAAGCGCAGGTATCCGCGCCCTTTGCCGCGCGCGCTGCGGCGCATTTCGCGCACCCAGACGTCTTTCCCGTCGCTGAGCGCGAGGTAGACCAGCCCGACCGGTTTTTCCGGCGTGCCGCCGCCCGGCCCGGCGATTCCGGTGATCCCGATGCCGAAGTCCGAACCGGACCTCTCCCGCACGCCCACGGCCATCCGCCTTGCCGTCTGCGGGCTGACGGCGCCGTACTGTTTCAGAATCTCTTCCGGCACGCCGAGCAGTTTGGTCTTGATTTCGTTCGCATAGGTGACGACGCCCATGTGGAACACGGCGGACGAGCCGGGGATGTCGGTGATCCGTTTCGCCAGAAGGCCGCCGGTGCAGGATTCCGCCGTGGCGACGGTGAGGCGTTTTTCCGTCAGCAGGCGGACGACGGCGTCCTCCAGGCTTTCCACGTCGATGCCGTAGCAGAAGTCGCCGAGGCGGCCTTTCAGGTCTTCCACGACGGGCCGGCACATGGCTTCCGCTTTTTCCGCGGTTTCCGCGCGCGCGGTGACGCGCACGAACATCTCGCCGTCTTTGGCGTACGTCGCGCAGGTCGGGTTCGCCCTGCCGCAGAGGTCGGCAATCTGCTCGGCGACATACCCTTCCCCGAGGCCGAACACGCGCACGATGCGCGAGACGATCGCGGCGTTCTCCGAGCCCTGGAGCAGAAACGGCACGGCGTAGTGTTTCAGCATGGGGATCAGTTCCGACGGAGGGCCGGGCAGCATGGCGACCAGCTTTCCGTTTTGGGTGCGGAACCCGCAGCCGGGCGCCGTCCCCACGTCGTTCGGGAAGACGGTGCAGCCTTCCGGCAGCATGGCCTGCTTTTTCTGGGTTTCCCCGAGGGTGCGGCCCTGGAAGTAGCGCTCGATGTGTTCCATGCTTTCCCGGTGCATCACGAGCTTTTTCCCGGCGGCGGCCGCGACGGTTTCCTTGGTGAGGTCGTCGCCCGTGGGCCCGAGCCCGCCCGTCGTGATGAGGATGTCGCTGCGCCGCAGGGCCGTGTCGATCGCGGTTTTCAGGCGTTCCGGGTTGTCGCCGACCGTGCAGGCGTACAGCAGATTGATGCCGACGGGCGAAAGCTCGCGCGCAACGAAGGAAGCGTCCGTATTGATGGTATGGCCGAGCAGCAGTTCCGTTCCGACGGAAATGATTTCAGCGTTCATGATTCGTTCTCCTTACCGGTTGGGTTCGATTTTTGTGATTTTTACGCGGGACACGCAGTCGTCCACCAGCGCCGCAACGTCCAGCGGCTCTTCCGCCTTCCGGACGAGATTCAGCCCCGGCCGGGTGCGCGGGTGGCGCGGCGTAAAGACCGTGCAGCAGTCCTCATAGGGCTGGATGGAAAGGTCGTAGGTGTCAATGCGGCGCGCGACGGCGATGATGTCGACTTTGTCCATGCCGATCAGCGGGCGGAAAACCGGCATCTGCGCTGCGTCGTCGGTGCAGCAGATGGCCTGCAGCGTCTGGCTGGCGACCTGCCCGAGGCTCTCGCCGGTGATCAGGGCGCCGCAGCCTTCCTTCCGGGCGATCCGTTCCGCCGCGCGCATCATGAACCGGCGCATAATCACCGTGAACAGTTCCTCCGGGCATTTCGCCAGGATTTCTTCCTGCACTTTGGCGAACGGCACGGTGAACATGGTCATGCGGCCCGCGTATTCGCCCACGCGCCGGAGAAGGTCGGCGGCTTTCTGCTCGGCGCGCTCGCTGGTGTACGGCGGGCTCGCGAAGTGCACGGCGGTCAGCTCCACGCCGCGCCGGGCCATCATCCACGCGGCGACGGGGCTGTCGATGCCGCCGCTGATGAGGACGGCCGCCTTTCCGCCCGTGCCGACCGGAATGCCGCCCGCGCCGCGCCGGGCGTTGCCGTGCACATAGGCGGCAAAGTCGCGTACCTCGACCCGCACGGTGAACTCCGGGTGGTTGACGTCGACGGCCAGGTCCGGAAATCTTTCGTTCAGGTATCCGCCCACTTCGGCGCAGATCTGCGGCGAGTTGAGCGGGAACCTTTTATCGGAACGCTTGCACTCCACCTTGAAGGTTTTCACGGCGGACAGCTCTTTTTGCAGATATTGTTCCGCGCCGGAGCAGATTGCATCCATGTTTTTTTCCACCTCGCAGGCGCGCGAGAAGGTGGCGATGCCGAAAATTTTGGCGATGCGCTCCTCGGCGTCGTCGAGGTCGGCCCTTTCGCGGGGGGCGACGTACACGGTGGACTGGGCTTCCCGGACGTCGAACCCTCCGAAATCCCCGATGCGCCGCCGGATGTTTTTCAGGAGAATGTCTTCAAACACGCGGCGGTTCAGGCCTTTCAGCACGACTTCCCCCAGCTTGATCAGAATGACTTCTTTCATGGCTTCTCCTCCGGCCGCTTACCGCAGCGGGCGCTTGGTCAGGGAAGCGAGGCCTTCCCGGAGCGCGGCAAGAAAAATTTCGGCTTCTTTTTTCGTGTTGAAGCGGCAGAAGCTCAGCCGCAGGGCCGAGCCGATCCGCTCTTCGGGCAGGCCCATGGCTTTCAGAACATGGCTTTCGCGGCCGCGGGAGCACGCGGAGCCGGAGGAAACGTAGATTTCACGGTCCGAAAGAAAGTGCAGTATGGTTTCCGCGCGCACGCCGCCCGCCGAGAAGTTCAGAATATAGGGGAGGGCGTCGTCCGGGGAATTGACGGTGATCCCTTCGATTTTGGAGAGCCCGGCGCGGCAGAACCCGTTTAATTCCCGTATCGCCGCGAGCTCCGTTTCCAGGTCCGGCAGGGCCCGCACCGCCGCGCCAAGGCCGGCGATCAGCGGCACGCTTTCCGTTCCCGGGCGGATGTTTTTCTCCTGCCCGCCTCCGTAGGTCAGCGATTCGATATGCACGCCCCTGCGCAGGAACAGCGCGCCGATTCCTTTCGGCCCGTGGATTTTATGCCCGCTGACGCTCATCAGGTCGGCGCGCAGCTTCCGCACGTGCAGCGGAAGCTTGCCGAAGGCCTGCACGGCGTCCATATGCAGCAGGGCCGGAGCGTTTGCCGCCTCAATGGCATCGGCGGCGGCTTCCACCGGAAGAATGCTGCCGACCTCGTTGTTGACCCGCATCATGCTCACCAGGATGGTGTCCGGCGTAACGGCTTCCCGAACCTGCTCCGGGTCGATTCTGCCCTGCGCGTCGGGTTTCAAGTACACGACCGCAAAGCCGTCCTTTTCCAGCCGCTTCATGGTGTTGAGGACGGACGGATGCTCGACCGCGGTGGTGACGATGCGGTTCCCGCGTTTCCGCCTTGCCCGCGCCGCGCCGAACAGCGCGATGTTGTTGCTTTCGGTTCCGCCGGATGTAAAGTAGATTTCCTCCGGCTGCGCGCCGAGCAGCGAAGCGACGGCTTCTCGCGAAGCGCGCAGCTCCTGCTCCGCCCGGAATCCTTTCGCGTGCAGGGACGACGGGTTTCCGTAGTCCTTCGTCATGACTTCCATCACTTTTTCGGCGGCCTCGCGGCACACCCGCGTGGTGGAGGAATTGTCAAAATATATTTCTGCCAACAGGTATTCCCTCCGGTAACTGCAAATTCCTTTTTGTTATGTATCTTTTATTATACACCATCGCCCCCGGACTTGAAAAGGCTGAATCCGGGAAACTTCGCCCCGGTGAAGAAAGGAAAGAAATCGCTTGACAAATTATTAACAGGCAGCTATGATAGAGGATAATAAAAACGGGAAGGGACATCCGGCGGCTGACGAAGAAGGAGAAAGAGGTACATAACGGGTTTGTGTACAAAATGGCACTCCTCCGCTCCGCACGGAGCTTTCTCTGGCAGATTGCGGCCGCGGCGCCGCGGGATATTTTTCCCTTTTGCACTTTGGCCTGCCGATATACAAAAACCGCATTCCGGGAACAAGAGTCCTTTCGCACGGGTTCGCCGCGACCGTGGGAAAGGGCCCGCCCCGGGATGCGGCTTTTTTTATTCTTACCAGGTTTCGGCTCCGCACCCCGGGCTTCTCTGCAGCGGCGGATCCGGTTCTTCTTCCGCAGCCGGACAGGCGTCCGGGAAACGAGCGGGGACGGAGGAACGTTCGTTTACGGGATGCAGACCCAGCCGGACCATCTGGACCCGTACCTCTCCACCTCTGCCGACACCCGGGTCATCCTGTTTAATATTTTCGAGGGCCTTGTCAAGCCGGACAAAGACGGGAATCTGCAGCCCGCCGTGGCCGAGAGCAGCACGGTTTCCGGCGACGCGCTGACCTACACGTTCCGGCTCCGCAAAGGGATCCGGTTCCAGAACGGGAAAAACGTGACGGTCCAGGACGTGAAGTACTCGCTGGACACCGCGGCGGGCCTTGCCGTGTGGGGTGTTATCAATCTTCTGGAAGGGTACGGGTCGGATAACCCCGGCGCGAATGGGCAGGTGCATAGGGAAGCAACTGCCGAATAACAAAACATGTAAGATAGATACGCCAACAGACGGTTTGTATAGTTATTTATCCCATGATAAAGCTAAACAATATAGTGGAATATATCATGTATTTGTTATCTCAAAAAAAATTTTGAAAAAGCACTTGACTCCAACCTCAGGTCAGACCTTATAGTTACATTCGGGAGGTGAAATTGCATGTCATACACGGTGCACGAAGTCGCGAAACTATCCGGCGTGACAATCAAAACTTTATATCATTATCAGAAGATTGGATTGCTTATGCCGGAAAGTATTGCAGGAAATGGATATAGGTACTATGGTGACAAGGAGCTTGAACAGCTTCAGCAAATCCTGTTTTACCGTGAACTTGATTTCCAGCTGGAAAAATCAAAACTGCCATGCAGAACGAGCCCTCCCGCTTGCGGTGCTTATGTGAGCAAAAAACTTTGTTGATGGCGCGCCAACAGAGGATTAGCCGCATTTTGCATACGCTTGAAGAAACTATCATCTATACGGAGAAAGGAGCTACTATGAGGAAAGAAAAGATGTTTGCAGGTCTAAACAAGCAGGAATGGGAGGCTGCATTGAAGCCACAGAACGAGTATTTGCATGAAAACTATGGCTATTCCATTGATACGAGTACGATTGATGCAGACGCTATGAATGAAAAGGCGAAAGAAACCTCAGACTTTATAGCTTTCATGTCAAATGCACTTAGAAATGGTGTTAGTGTCAATGCAAATGAAGTTCATTCTGCCATTGACAAGCATATTCAGTTTTTGCAGCGTGATATGGAAATCGACGCGCAAGGTTTTGCCGCTCAATCGAAATTCTTAATGACTGATGAGTTCCATCGTCAAATGCTTGAAAAACAGCAGACTAGTTTGAGCTACTATATTTGTTTTGCGGCTGAAAGTTACGCTGCAAGATAAAACACTCAAAAAAATAATCGCCACCGGGACTACAAAAAAACCGTGGTTCCGGCGGGCCATCTTCATGCCCAATAAAATGTAGGACGACGGTTTTGAGATAACAATCAAAGCCGTCGTTTCTTTTTAAAACAGGATGGGCGATGTAGAAAATAAATACGCAATTTTTCAACTTGGCGGCTTTGGGATAGGAGGATTGTATGTACTCCAAGCCGCCATTTCTTGTCCGTGAGGGGCCGCCGTCAGAGGCGGTCCCCCGTTTTTTCTTCAATGAGGTAGCGCGGGCGGGCCTTGACCTCGCCGTAGATTTTTCCCACATAGGTGCCGACGACGCCCATGCCCAGCAGCAGCAGCCCGCCCAGAAGCCACAGGGACCAGAAGGCCGCGATCCATGCGGGCCAGCCGCCCGCAAAGTGGGCGATCAGCGACCAGACCGTCCCGACGGCGCTCGTCAGCGCGGTCAGAAGCCCGAGGCCGAAAATCAGCCGGAGCGGCTTTACGCTGAAAGACGTGATTCCGTCCACGGCGAACGCGATCATCTTTTTCAGCGGGTATTTGGATTCCCCGGCAAAGCGCTCGTGCCGGTCGTAGTAGACGAAATCGCTGCGGAAGCCGATGAGAGGCACCAGCCCGCGCAGGAACAGGTTCACCTCGCGGTATTCGCTCAGCGCGTCCAATGCGCGGCGGCTCATCAGGCGGTAGTCCGCGTGGTTGTAAACGACGTCCACGCCGAGCGCTCCCATGAATCGGTAAAAACCGAGCGCGGTCGCGCGCTTGAAGAACGTGTCGGTGTCGCGCTTTTTGCGCACGCCGTAAACGATGTCGCAGCCGTCCTGAAACTTTTTGACGAACTCATCCAGCGCGTCCACGTCGTCCTGCAGGTCCGCGTCGAGACTGACGGCGCAGTCCGCAAATTCCCGCGCCGTCATCAGGCCGGCCAGCAGGGCGTTCTGGTGGCCGCGGTTGTGCGCCAGCTTGATTCCGCAGACCCGCCCGTTTTCTTTGCTGTACTGTGAGATCAGGCTCCAGGTGGTGTCGCGGCTGCCGTCGTCGACCAGCAGGATCCGGCTTTCCGGGCCCGCCAGGCCGGCGGCCGCCATGGACTCGAGCTTTTCCGTCAGGCGCTTTACCGTTTCCGGCAGAACTTTTTCTTCGTTGTAGCAGGGGATGACAAGGCAGACAACAGACATGGCTCAGCCTCCCAGCAATGGATTTCCATCCGGGTTTTCCGGACCTTTGGTACGGAGGGTTTTCCGCTTTTTGCGCGGCCGGCGGGTCGCAAGGAAGTAAAAGGCGAACAGCAGGAATCCGCCGCCCGTGACCGCCGCGCCGAGCCGGATCCCCGGCGTCTGGTAATAGAAACGGATGGTGGAGGTTCCCTTGGGGACCCGGACCGCCATGAACCCGACGTTGACCTTCACGATCTCGGCGGCCTTGCCGTTGACCTCGGCGCTCCAGCCGCCTTCCCACGGAACGCTGAAAAACACCAGCCGGTCCTTTTCCGCCGTGAAGGACGCGGAAAATCCGCTGTTGTCGTAGCGGAACGAGGAGCAGGACGCCGCCCTGCGGGCGGCGCAGTCATTGAAATAGGCTTCCTTGGTGTACTGCGCGCCGGCCGTGTCCAGATGGTTCAGAATCCCGGCGTATTTCGCCGCCTGCGAATCCTCCAGCACGACAGCCTTCAGCAGAAGCAGATTCCGGTCCGTTTCGGAAACGCCGTTGTATTCCGAGCGGGTGATATACGAGTCGTAGCTGAAGCCCATCGGGATAAAGAAGTCGTTGCGGTAGATCTTGCAGCCGTTCTGCGTCGCGTAGTAACTCCAGCCGGGCATGGCAGTGTTCCCGGCGGAGTCGGCGAAATCCTTGCCGCTGCCGACCGGGTCGAACAGCCAGCGGCAGCTTGTCAGGCCGCGGAGCCCGTAGACGGAAACGTCCGGGCGGGAGCCCACGTCACGCTGGACGCCGATGGACGGGTAGAACTCCATCACCGAGCCGGGGACGATGCTGTGGAACGCCTGGATCGACGGCATCTGCCAGAACATCGCCTGGTTGTCCATGCCGTCGTAAATATCGATGCGGCTGAAATCCGTGCTGTCCGGCAGCTTGATGTCCTTCCCCTTGTTGAGGGAGTAGGGGATGATCCAGTTGTGGGTGTCGTCGCTCTGCGTTTTTCCGAGGGCGATGAAATAGGATGCGTAGATCACGGTGACCAGGGTGATGCCCACCATGCAGTTCTTCAGGAATTTCCGGCGGTCACGCTTATAATACTGGAAAATGATGACCAGCAGGGCGATGCTCAGCAGCGCGACGGCCACGTAGGCCCAGAAGCGGGTGGGGTAGTCTTCCAGCCCGTAGACGGTGTTCTTTTCGCCGGTGCCGTTGTCGGTCGTCTTGGGCATGAAGCCGATGGGCAGGGCGATGCCCAGCGTGATGCCGATCGTCCAGTGGACGGCGCGCTTCCAGTTCACGTCGCTGTACTGCAGGGCGGCGATGGTCGCAAGCGACATCATCAGCGTCAGCATATAGTACCAGCGCGCGTAATACGCCATATTGAAAAGCTGGAAGGCCGCGTTCAGGACCGGCACGAGCGCCATGAAAAACAGCACCAGCAGCAGCGTTTTCAGCCAGTGCTTCCGGCGGTACTGCAGGAACGCGATGACGCCGCTCATGCTGAAAAGCGGGAGCCACGCGCCGAGCGAGGCCCACTTCGCTTCGGAATCCGGGGTAAAGTTCGGCCGGGCGGGGATGTCCGGCGGGAAGAAGAAGCATTCCAGAATATGGACGTAGCGCTGGTTGTAGTCGTACAGCAGGGCGTTCCACCCGTTGGGCATGTCGTTCAGGCGGGAGTTCTGGATCACCGCGAAGATCGTCGGGATCAGGAGCACGCAGGAGCAGAGGACCCCGATGACCGCCTCGCAGAACAGAAGCAGGAAATCGCGCACGCTGATGTCCCAGCTTCCGGCAAGCATGCGGACGATCCAGTAAATCATGAGAAAAACGGTCTGCCCGGCAAAGAAATAATAGTTGATGGTGCAGCACAGAAAGACCGTGAGCGCGAAGACCCCCCTGCGGCGGCGGTACATGTATTCGTCCATCGCCCACAGCATCAGCGGGAAGAAGATGATTGCCTCATGAAAATGGTTGAAAAAGATGTTGTAGACGGAAAAGCCGGAAAACGCGTACAGCAGGGCGCCGATGATGGCATAGTCCGGGTGGCGGACGTACCGGCGCAGGTACAGGAAGGAGGTAAGGGACGCGCAGCCGAATTTCAGAATCAGCAGCGGGCCCATCAGGTGCGGGACCATCCAGCTCGGGAAGGGGATGGTCAGCCAGAAAAACGGGCTTCCCAGAAGGTAAAAGGTGTAGGAGCCGACAAAGTTGGCGCCGAGGTCGGTGGTCCAGCTCCAGCCCCAGCTGCCGCTGCGGACCGCGTCGTGGCACATCTGGTAGAAAGGGACCTGCTGGACGTTGTAGTCGCCGTAAAACAGGAAATATCCGTTGTCGAAAAGAATGAAGGGCATGAAAAACAGGAACGCCACGCCCAAGCCGTAAAAGAAAGCCAGACGGCAGTAATAGCCGTCCCGGTTGTCCCGCAGATCCCGCAGGTTTTGAAACCGCGTCACCGCGCCGCCTCCCCCGATGTTCTGGATTGCCGGAAAACAGCCGTCCGCCCCGCCGCAGGCGCGGCCAGGACGCGGCCCGTTTTCCGATAACTTTTTTATTATACCATAGAGTTTTGTCCAAATAATGTATAAATTTATTGGAATTTTTAAAATCCGTATTGAATTCCAGGGAAAAACCGGTATGATGATAAGAGCGAAAAGAGGGGAAAAGACTTGTACCATTTTTTTGCCATGCTGTCCCGTATGAAAAATATCGACCGGTGGGGCCTGATGCGGAACACCCGCCGGGAAAACCTGTGCGAGCACAGCTTTGAAACGGCGGTCATCGCCCACGCGCTCGCCGTGCTGCGGAACACCCGTTTCGGCGGAAAGGCGGACGCGCAGCGTGCCGCCGTGCTGGCCCTTTTCCATGATTCCACCGAGATCGTCACCGGCGACATGCCGACGCCCGTCAAATACTACAGCCCGCGGATCCGTTCGGCGTACCGCGAGGTGGAAACCGTCGCGCGGAACAAGCTCCTGAGCTTTCTCCCGGAAGACCTGACGCCGGTTTACCGTTCGCTTCTGGGGGAACCGGCGGAATCCGACCGGGAACTTCTTCCCCTTGTGAAGGCCGCGGACAAAATCTCCGGGGTCATCAAGTGCGTGGAGGAAAAACGGATGGGCAACCGCGAGTTCGAGAGCGCCGAGGCCGCGCTCCGGAAGTCCGTGGAGAACATGCGCCTGCCGGAAGCGGACCTGTTCCTGAAGGAATTCCTGCCGTCGTACAGCCTCACGCTGGATGAACAGGATTGATGTTTACAGCCATCCTTTTTTGGTATATAATGTTGAAATTAAGCCGATTCTAATAAAACAGGCCGGAGCGACGGCCGCCCCGCTCGTGCGGAACAATCCAAAAGTTGAGGAATGATAACGTGAAGAATCATAAGCTGCTGCTGCTCCGGAACATCATCATTCTGGTGCTGAGCCTGCTGTTCCTGGTCGGCGGAGGAACCTGCGTCTACACGGACCAGCTTCTGGGCAAAATCAATTATGTGGCGCCCGACAGCGGCACAGGGGAGAAAACCGGCGATATTTTTCAGGACGGCAACGCGTCCAGCGGAACCGCGGACGCAAAGGCCGGCCTTGTGGGCGGCCTTTACCACGACGATGCCGTCACGAATATCCTGCTGCTTGGAACGGACGATTACCAGAGCAGCGACGTCGGCCGGAGCGACAGCATGATGCTCGTTTCCGTCGATACCCGCCACAAGAAGCTGAAAATCACTTCTTTCATGCGGGACATGTACCTGGCGATTCCGGGCCTCGGGAGCAATAAACTGACCAACGCGTACAGCTTGGGCGGCGGAAAGGTCAAGGGCGCGAAAAAAATCGTTTCCACCCTCGAAGCGAATTTTGGGGTGGACATTGACCGCTTTGCCATTGTGGACTTCAGCGCTTTCCCGAAGATCATCGACCGGCTGGGCGGCGTCACCATCACCCTCACGGCCGGGGAAGCCGCCCTGGTCAACCGGTATTCCGGCGATTCCCATAAGGTGCGCGCCGGCTCGCAGAACCTGAACGGCCTGCAGGCGCGGTACTATTCGCGCATCCGCGACATCGGCAACGATTATGAGCGTACCCTGCGCCAGCGCAAGGTGTTCACGAGCCTTGTCGGGAAGATGAAGGCTTCCAGCCTTCCCGCGATTTACGGGGTCCTCGGCGACACGCTGAACCTGGTGACGACGAATCTGCAGAAAAACGAGATCGTTTCCATGGCGTCCAATTCCCTGACCTATCTGAATTACCCCGTCAGCCAGAACCGCGTTCCGGCTGACGGCGAATTCCAGGTTCTGGGCCTGGACGTCGGCGACTGCCTGGTGCCGGACCTGGACGCCTGCCGCCAGAGCCTCGCGAAGTTCATCTACGAAAACGACATCCCGCAAGGCAGCTATTCGTAGAGAAGCCGAAAATCATCGGCCGCACGGCTCCCCGCCGCGCGGCTTTTTTAAAGGAGAGCCAAGCCATGCCCGCGCCGCTTTACACCGCTCTGGTCCGGCACCGGAGCCTTCACCGTTCCTCGTTCCACACGCCCGGCCACAAAAACAGCCCGGACGCTCTTCCGCCGGACCTGTATTCGCTGGATTTTACGGAGCTGCCGGATACCGACAGCCTGTTCGACGCCGCGGGGCCGATTCTGGAAGCGGAGAAGCTGGCCGCGGAGCTGTTCGGCACGGCGCGCACCTGCCTTTCGGCGGGCGGGTGCACGCTGTGCATTCAGGCGATGCTCCGCCTGGCGGCGCCGGGCGGGGGGAGCGTGCTCTGCTCGCGCGTCATCCACCGCGGGGCGGTGAACGCGATGGCCCTGCTCGGCCTGGAGCCGGTCTGGGCCATGCCGGAGGACCTGCTTCCGGCGCTTGCCGCCCACCCGGGCGTGAAGGCCGTTTATGTCACCAGCCCGGATTATTACGGCCGGATTCTGGATCTCGCGCCGGTCGCCGCCGCGTGCCGGAAACGGGGGATTCCCCTCTTGGCGGACTGCGCGCACGGCGCGCACCTGATGTTTACCGAGCCGAAGCTCCACCCGCTCCGGTTCGGCGCTTCCATGACGGCGGATTCCGCCCATAAGACGCTGGGGGTGCTGACGGGCGGCGCGTGGCTGAACATCGGGGACGGGCGCTATGCGCGGGACGCGAAACGGGCGATGGCCCTTTTCGGCTCCACCAGCCCGTCGTACCCGGTCATGGCGTCGCTCGACTGGGCCCGCGAGTGGCTGCGGAACCGCCCCGGCGCGTTCCAGCCGCTTCAGCGGCAGGCCGCCGAGGTCCGGCGGATCGCGCGAAGGCGCGGCATTTCCCTGCCGGAAGGTCCCTGCGACCCGACGCGCATCACGCTGAACACGGCATCCGCCGGTCTGGCGGGGACCCGAGCGGCGGAGCTTTTCCGTTCTGCCGGGGTGGAGCCGGAATACGCGGACGCATCGTACCTTGTGCTGATTGCCACGCCGTTCAACACGGAAGAGGACTTTAAGCGGGTAAAGAGGGCGGTGGAAAGCCTGCCCCTCGGGAAGCCGCTGCCGCAGGGACCGCCCCTGCCCCCGCTTCCGCCCGTGGAAACCGGTTTGCGGGAGGCGGTGTTCCGGGAATCGGAACCCGTCGGGCTGGCCGGCGCCGCGGGGCGGATCGCGGCGGAAGCGGCCTGCCCGTGCCCTCCCGGCGTGCCCGCGGTGATGCCCGGTGAGAGAATCACAAAAGAGGCGGCGGAGTTTTTGCGCGGGTATGGCTTTTTGCAAATCAAAGTGTTAAAATAAAAAGAAAGGGGCGTATGCCGCATCAAATGCCTGAGGCGCGCCCCCTTGTGCAAACCGGAAATTTTATGCAGCAGCGGGAGGGATTTGCGATGAAACTTGTCATGGCCGTTGTGGGAAGCGACGACAGCGGAAACGTGGCCGCCGCATTGACAAAAGGCGGGTTCGCCGTCACTAAGCTGGCAACCACGGGTGGTTTTCTGAAGTCGGGGAATACTACGTTTATCGTCGGTACCGACGACGACAAGGTCGACCAGGTCATCGACATCATTGCGAAGCAGAGCCGCCGCCGCACACAGCTTGTGCCCAACACGACCACCATGGACATGGGAATGTATTCCGCATATCCGGTGGAAGTTACCGTGGGCGGCTCCACCATTTTTGTGCTGGATGTGGAGCGGTTTGAAAAAGTATGAACCTTCGGCTTGACGGATTGGGAGCCGGCGGGGCCGGGGAGAGCCTTTCGCTTGCTTTTTCCGGCGGGAGGATGCCTCACGCCGTGCTCCTGGAAGGGGAGCCCGGCAGCGGGACATCCCGCCTCGCCGCGGCTCTCGCCGAGGCGGCGGTCTGCCTTTCGGACGGCGGCAAACCGTGCGGGCGCTGCGCGGGATGCGTCAAGGCCCTGGCCGGTTCCCACCCGGACATCCTGACGCTGGACGGCGGCAAAAATCCCCGCGCCTTCCCCGTGGACGCAATCCGGAAGATCCGCGCGGACGCGTATATCCGCCCGAACGAGGCGCCGCGCAAGGTCTTTGTCCTGCTGGGCGTGCAGAACATGTCGGAAGTTTCGCAGAATGCGCTGCTGAAAATTCTGGAAGAGCCGCCGGACAACGTGCTGTTCGTCCTGACCGCTGTGAGCGCGGCCGCCCTGCTGCCGACGGTGCGTTCCCGCGTACAGCGGTTCCCCGTGGCGGGGGGAAGCCTGCCGGAAGACTGGGCGCAGGCGGAAAGGCTTGCGCGCGCCGTGACGGACTCCGGTGGGGCGGCCCTGCTCTTTGGCACTGCCGGCCTGGTCGGGGACCGGGAGAAGTTCCGCGGTATCCTGAAACAGCTTTTGCTCCTGTTCCGCGACGCGCTGGCGCTGCGCTCCGGCGGAACGGCCTGCCTTTCCGGCCGGGACGAGACCGCGCGGGCGCTCGGCGGCGGCCTGACGCGCCGGAGCCTTGTGCGGATGATGGAGGAAACGGAACGGGCGCTGCATGCGCTGGAACGGAATGCAAATACCGCTTTGCTGGCCACCGCTTACTGTGCCGGGCTGCGCTCGGCGGCGGGGCGCTGAAAGCGGAATCGGGAGGGGATCCTATGGCCGAAGTGATCGGCGTGCGTTTTAAAAATGTCGGGAAAGTGTATTATTTCGACCCGGCCGGCAATACGCTCAAAAAGGGCGACAAGGTGATCGTGGAGACGGCGCGCGGCGTCGAGTGCGGGGAAGTCGCCATGGAGAACCGGAAGATCGGCGACGACAAGCTGGTTCAGCCGCTCAAAAAGCTGATTCGCGCCGCGACGGCGAACGACCTGAAAAAAGTGGAGGAAAACCACAAAAAAGAGAAAAACGCTTTCCAGATCTGCCTTCGGAAAATAGCCGCCCATAAGCTGGCGATGAAGCTCGTGGGCGTGGAATACACTTTCGACAATTCTAAAATCCTGTTTTATTTTACCGCGGACGGGCGGGTCGATTTCCGCGAGCTGGTCAAGGACCTCGCTTCCGTTTTCCGCACGAGGATCGAGCTGCGGCAGATCGGTGTGCGCGACGAAGCAAAAATGCTGGGCGGCATCGGCATCTGCGGCCGGCCGTTCTGCTGCGCGACTTTTCTCGGCGGGTTTCAGCCCGTTTCCATCAAGATGGCGAAGGAGCAGGGGCTTTCTCTGAACCCGGTCAAAATCTCCGGTATCTGCGGCCGGCTGATGTGCTGCCTGAAATACGAGCAGGATACTTACGCCGAGCTGCTGCGGGTGGTTCCGGGCGTCAATTCCGTCGTGATGACGCCGCAGGGCAGGGGTACGGTCACCGACCACAACCTGCTGACGGAGACGGTCTATGTGCGGCTGGATTCCGCGCCGGACGCCACGGTGCACCCTTTCCCGGCCCGCGAGGTGAAGGTGCTGAAAAACGCGCGCTCCGGCCCTTCCAAGAAAGAACTGGAGCAGCTCGGAAGCCTGGAAAAGGAATAAAAAACCTGTTGCAATTTTGCGGTTTTATGGTACAATAAAGTGGAAATTATAATTTGGAGGTGTCCGCGTTATGGCATATGAAATCGGGGACGAATGTATTTCCTGCGGCGCGTGTGCGGCTGAGTGCCCGGTCGGAGCCATTTCCGAAGGCGACGGCAAATTTGAGATCGATCCGGATAAATGCACTGAGTGCGGTTCCTGCGCCAGTGTTTGCCCGGTCGGCGCACCGAAGCAGGCTTGATGGATCATCATAACGACGGACGGAGCGCAAAAGCGCCCCGCCCTTTTCTATTTCGGGGGATTGGCGTATGGAAGAAACAATGCGGACTGCTCTGCGCGAAGGGGAAAAGCTGGAGCCGCTGTGGAAGGGCGTGTCGGTCATTGTGGGGGCCGGCCATACCTTCGGCACGGATACCGTCCTGCTGGCGGCGTTTTCCCTGCCCAAAGCGGGGGAGGTCTGCGCGGACTTCGGAACCGGATGCGGGGCGATTCCGCTCCTCTGGTGCGCGCGGTCGCGCCCGAAGGCCGTCTATGCCGTGGAGATCCAGCCGTTTGCCTGCGATATGGCAAGGCGCTCGGTCCGGCGGAACCGCCTCGATGAAACAATTCATGTCGCGGAAGGCGACATCCGGGACCTGCGCGCCAATGCGGCCGTTCCGCACGGCCTGGACCTGATCGCCTGCAACCCGCCCTATCAGGCGGCGGGGACGGGAATTCCGAGCCGTGCCGACGGGAAAAGGATCGCCCGCCACGAGGTGTTCGGCGGCTTTTCCGACCTCGCGGGCACGGCGGCCGCGTTCCTGCGCTGGGGAGGACGATTCTGCTGCTGCATGCGCCCCGCGCGCCTCTGCGACACGCTGCTCGCCCTGCGTGCGGCGGGGCTGGAGCCGAAACGCCTGCGCTTTGTGCAGCAGAGGGAATCGGCGGCACCGTTCCTGTTCCTGCTGCAGGCAGGCCGAGGCGGGAAACCGGGGATGGAAGTCGCGCCCGCGCTGCTGGTCGAAAGGGAAAGCGGCGGCTTTTCCGACGAAATGCTCCGTATTTATGGACAAAATCGGGAGGGGACGACATGAGCGGAAAACTGGTTGTGGTCGGCACACCCATCGGGAACCTGTCGGATTTTTCTCCGCGGGGGGTGCAGGCCCTGTCGGATGCCGATTTTATTGCCGCCGAGGATACGCGCGTCACAAGAAAGCTGCTGAACCGTTTCGGCGTCCGGAAACCTTTGATCTGTTATTTTGAGCACAATAAATACGCGCGCGGCGAGGAAATCTGCGCGCGCATGGAAGCGGGGGAAACCTGCGCGCTGGTTTCCGACGCCGGGATGCCCGCCATCTCCGACCCGGGCGAGACGCTCGTCGCGCAGTGCGCGGAACGGAACATCCCGGTTTTTGTCGTGCCCGGCCCGAGCGCGGTGGTGTCGGCGCTGGCGGTTTCCGGCCTTCCCACGGGGCGGTTTACGTTCGAGGGATTCCTCAGCGTCAGCAAAAAGGGCCGCCGCGAGCATCTGGCCGGGCTGAAGGACGAACACCGGACGATGGTGTTTTACGAGGCGCCGCACAAACTGGCGGGAACCCTTGCCGATCTTCTGTCCGCGCTGGGGGACCGGCGCGTTTCCATCGTGCGCGAGCTGACGAAAATCCACGAGGAAGTGATCCGCACGACGCTTTCGGAAGCGGCGGAACGCTATGCGGACGGAAGCGCCCGGGGCGAATTCGTGCTGGTGGTGGAAGGCGCGCCGCACGCGGCCGCGGAGCCGGCGGCGGAACAAGACGCCGTCGCCCTGGGGCGGGAATATCTCGCGCAGGGGTTTTCCGCGTCCGAGGCGGCCAAGCGGGCCGCTTCGGAAACCGGCCGGAAGAAGCATGAAATCTATAAGGAGCTGACGCAGGACGCGGTCGGAAAAGAGCGGGGATGTCGTGAAAAAGGAAATTGACCAAGACGGAAGCTCGAACTGCTTCCGGAGCCTTTCCGGGCGTGCCGGGCGCATGGCGCGCGATTTTAAGGCTTTCGTTAAATGGCTGCTGCTCGGCGCCCTTATGGGGGTTCTGGCGGGCGGCGCGGGAACGCTGTTCTATTTTTGTATTGTGGGGGCAACCGGCCTGCGAACGGCCTTTCCGTGGCTGCTGTATCTGCTTCCCGCCGGCGGCGGCGCCATTGTCCTTTTTTACCGCCTGTTGGGCGTGCCGCACCCCGGGGGAACCGACCTTGTGATTGAAGCCGTCCGCTCGCCCGGCCCGGTTCCGCTGAAAATGGCGCCGCTGATCTTTTTCGCCACGTCGGTTACGCATCTGTTCGGCGGCTCGGCGGGCCGCGAAGGCGCGGCCCTTCAGCTGGGCGGAAGCCTCGGGTACGGTGCGGGACGGCTTTTCCGCCTTGACGAAAAAGACCTGCACCTGATGACGATGTGCGGCATGGCGGCCTGCTTTTCGGCCCTCTTCGGCACGCCCGTCACGTGCGCGGTTTTTGTGATGGAAGTCGTCACCGTCGGGGAAATGTATTATGCCGCTCTGGTCCCGTGCACCGTCGCCGCGGTCCTTGCCGCGCGCATCGCGCGGCTGTTCGGGGCGGCGCCGACATCTTTTTCCATCGCGGGGATTCCGGCCGCCGGCTGGAAACCGTTTTTGCGGGTGATTCTGCTTGCGGCGCTCTGCGCCCTGCTCAGCGAACTGTTCTGCTTTGTGATGCGCGGAACCGGAAAAGTCCTGGGGAAGTGGATTCCCTGCGGGTACCTGCGGGCGGCGGCGGGCGGCGCGGCGGTGATCCTGCTTGCCTTGATTTTCGGGAGGGATTACCTCGGGACGGGCGGCGGCGTGATCGCCTCCGCGATGCAGGGGAAAGCGGTCCCCGCCGCATTTCTCCTCAAACTTGTGTTTACGGCGGTCACGCTGGGCGCGGGCTACAAAGGCGGCGAGATTGTCCCCGCCATGTTTGTGGGGTCCACGTTCGGCTGCGTGGCCGGGGGGCTGGTCGGGCTGAACCCTTCCTTCGGCGCGTCGGTCGGGTTTATGGCCGTTTTCTGCGGCGTCACGAACTGCCCGCTTGCCGCGTTCCTCCTCAGCGTGGAGGTCTTCGGCGCGAAAGGGGCCGCCTATTACCTGGTTGCGGCGGCCGTGAGCTATATGCTTTCGGGCTATTCGGGAATCTATTCCAGGCAGAGGATTATCTATGCCAAGCATAAGCCGCTTTATCTCGGCAATACGCACAAATAGGAACCCGGGCCGGCCTATGAAAATTGAATTTTAACGGGTTGTATAATTCATTTTAAGAACGGATTTTAAGCGGGACTATTTCGGCACAATATGGAGAACCTAAGGGGCCGGTATAAAAAACATATCTTTAATAATTTTCTGAACAAAATATTTGCAGCAGCGCACGGAATGAATTCCGCCGCCCTTCCGAGGAGAAAATGACATAAAATAATAAAATATTCTTATCAGATTTACTCGCTCTGCGGTAAGTATGCGGCAGGCGCTTTCGCTCTGTTTCTTCATTATTCCAATATACCTGTTTCCGTCCCGGGATTGCATGCAAAGAATGCAGTAATTTTGTATTCCAAAGATAAAATATTTTTATACTTTCCACAAGAATGAGAATAATTTATTAATTTCTATTGACAGGGAAGGGGCAAAAATATATACTGGAGTCACATCCGAAAACTTACTGCAGAAAAAGATCGTAAAAACGGCGAAGCATAAAATTCAACACGATTCCAAACTCAGTTTTTGCAAGGGCGCAAAGCGATTGATTCGTTTTGCACCCTTGCTTTTTATTTATTTCCGTAAGAGCAAATTTAAGGAGAGATTTCAGATGAAAAGAAAGAACAAGATCCTGATCCCGGTTCTCTTTGCGGCCCTGGCCGTTTCCATGTTCGGCTGCAAACCGGCGGCTTCGGCGGCGTCTGAGGCATCGGCGGCATCCGCGGCGCCGGAAACCTCGGCGTCAGCCGCCAATTCCGTGGAAGCGATTAAAAAAGCCGGCGTGCTGAAACTGGCGACAGGCAATTACAAGCCTTTCGAGTTCCGCGACTCCAAGACGAACGAGCTGGTCGGGTACGATATCGACGTGGCAAAGCGCGTTGCCGACAAGCTCGGCGTAAAGCTGAAGGCTGTCGACATGGATTTTCCCGCGATCATCCCGTCCGTGCAGAAGGGCGATTATGACCTGGCGATCGCCGCGATGTACGACACGGAGGAACGCCGCAAGGCCGTCGATATGACGGACAGCTATATGAACACCGGCATGGTCCTGGTGACGCTTGCGAACAACAGCACGTTTCACACCCTGGCGGACCTGAACGGCAAGCGCGTCGGCGTAAAAGCGAGCGCCACAAGCGAAAAGGTAGCGAATGACGCAAAAACCAAAAACGGCTATACCTATGAAGTCGTAAGCTACAAGGATACGACGGGGTGCATTGCCGACCTGGAGGCGGGCCGTGTCGACGCGGTCGTGAACGATCAGCTCAATCAGCTTGAGATCAATAAGACCGACCCGAAAATTAAAATCGTCGGAAAGCCGTTTACTACTTCCAAGCTGGCGGGCGCGGTGAAAAAGGGAAACGAAAGCCTTTTGAAAGCGGTCAACGAAACCATCCAGGAAATGGAAAAAGACGGTTCGGCCCAAAAGCTTTATGATAAGTGGATTACGGGAAAAGAATAATCCCATCGGTCCTTGGAACGCAGTCCGGAACTGCCGCGGCAAACGCGGTGAACTTTCTTTCACAGGGCATCGGAAAAGCGGGTGCCCTGTGAATTTTTAGGAGGAATGGCGATGATCGTCGACTACAGTGTGGTTATCAATAAGCTGCCTTATTTGCTGCAGGGTGCGGCGGTAACTTTTTATATCTCGGTTTTATCTTTGATTTTGGGACTGGTCTGCGGAATCCTTCTTGCCCTGATGCGGGATGCGAAGAATCCGGTCCTTTCCAAATTCGCGTTTGTCTATATCTGGATTTTCCGGGGCACGCCGCTCCTTGTGCAGCTGTTTATTTTGTATTTCGGGCTGCCTTCGCTGGGAATGAGCCTTTCCAGCTTTCAAGCCGCGGTGCTCGGGCTTGGGCTGAATACCGCCGCGTATGTGGCGGAAATCATCCGCTCCGGCATCCAGGCGGTGGATCCCGGGCAGCGCGAGGCCGCAAAAGCGCTCGGCATGAGCTGGGGGCTGGAAATGCGCCGGATCGTGGCTCCGCAGGCCGCGAAAATCTGCCTGCTCCCCATGGTGAACCAATTCGTCGCCACGCTCAAAAATTCATCCATTGTCAGTTTGGTCACGGTCGCCGAGCTGATGCGCGTGGGCGACCAGATTATCGCCACGTCGTTCAACGCCTTCTCCGTGTACACATCCATCGCTTTGATGTATCTGATTATGACTTCCGCGTTTATGGTCCTTTCCAATGTTCTGAAAAGGAAGCTGGTGTAACCAATGAGCGAAACCATTTTGTCCCTGAAAAACATTCATAAGAGTTTCGGCAGCAACGAGGTCCTGAAAGGGATCGGCTTTGAACTGAAGCAGGGCGAAAAAATTGTCATTCTGGGCCCGAGCGGTTCCGGAAAAAGCACGATCCTGCGCTGTATCAACCACCTGGAGGAGTTTCAGGAGGGGGAGATTTCTTTCAAAGGGAAAAAGGTAAGCCGGGACGAGCTGAATTCCCTCCGCACCCATATCGGCATGGTGTTCCAGCGGTTCAACATTTTCTCCCACATGACCGTCCTGGAGAATATCATCGAGGCGCCGGTTCATGTAAAAAAGATGAAGAAAGCGGACGCAATCGAGCTTGCCGAAGATCTGCTCAAAAAGGTGGGACTGGAAGACAAACGCGATTCCTACGCGAAAGAGCTTTCCGGCGGGCAGCAGCAGCGGGTCGCGATTGCGCGCGCGCTTGCCATGCAGCCCGACATCATGCTGTTTGACGAACCGACTTCGGCGCTGGACCCGGAGCTGGTCGGCGAGGTCCTGCGGGTGATGAAGGCCGTTGCGGACGCCGGCATGTCCATGATTGTCGTAACGCATGAGATCGGGTTTGCAAGGGACGTTGCCGACCGGGTCGTTTTCGTCGACGGCGGAAAAATACTGGACGACAAGCCGCCGGAGGAATTTTTTAACAACCAGAAAAATGAAAGGATCCGGTCGTTTTTAAGCAAAATCTCATTGAAATAGACCGGAAAACACTCCCCGGCCCCGCCGGTTTTTGGCCGAAATCCACGGATCGTAAGGATTCCGTCCGGGAGACTTGACAAGGCGGGGAAAATGATGTATATTCTACATAACATATCTACTTAGTATGAATGCAGGAGGAAACAGCGATGATGTCGGTAGAAATCTATTACAGGACATTCACCCTGAAAATGTGCTGCTGCCTTGTTCCCGGACAAAGGCCTGCAGTCTCGACTCCTCCTGCGCCGAAACGTTCTGTGCGCGGCTCTTCGTTCACAGCGCACCGCTAAGCAGCTGCAAGGAGAAGCAGAACCGGCAGGTCGGAATGGCCTGCCGGTTTTCTTTCTATCTTCCTTTAAGGAGTTGAAAAAATGTATGAGGCAATCCTTACGTATTTTCAGCAGAATTCCGGAGATTATGCGATGTTGGTGCTGCAGCATCTTAAGGTAAGCGGATTTTCGGTTCTGGTGGCCCTCGCGATCGGGTTGCCGCTGGGAATTTATTCTTCGTTCCATGAAAAGCTCTACAACTTTTTTTCCGGCTTTTTTGGAATTTTAAGCGTCATCCCGAGCCTTGCGGTGCTGTTTATTTGCATCCCGATTTTCGGGGTCGGCGTCCTTCCGGCGACGATTGCGCTGACCTTTTTGGCCGTGCCGCCTATTTTGATCAATACGGCCGTCGGTTTCCGCAGCATTTCCGGGTCCATCCTGGAAACGGCCGTCGGCATGGGCATGGACGGCGGAGATATTTTTCGGAAGGTAAGGCTGCCGCTGGCGGCGCCGATGATGCTCACCGGCCTGCGGACCGCGGCGGTGGAAGTGATTGCCAGCGCGACGCTGGCGTCCTATATCGGCGCCGGGGGCTTGGGAGACCTGATCTTTACGGGGCTCGGGCTTTACCGGATGGATTTTCTTCTGATCGGCGGGCTTTCCGTCGCGGCCCTTTCCCTTCTGGTGGACCTCATCCTTTCCCTGGCCGAGTTCGGAATGACAAAGTACGAACGGGCCTGAACCAAACTTTCATAGAGGAGAATTGATTATCATGAAAAAATTAACGGCAGTCCTTTTATCTGTCAGCCTGGTCGCATCCCTTGCGGGGTCGTTTTCCGGGTGCGCGAAAAACGCAGCTTCGGAAAGCTCGGCCGCGGGTTCGGCCGCCGGCTCCGCCTCCGCTTCCACTGCGGCGGTTACGGTAGGCTCCAAAGATTTCACCGAAAACCTGATCGTGGCGGAAGTTTATGCCAAGGCCCTCGAAGGCCGGGGCATCAAGGTAAACCGCAAATTCAACCTCGGCAGCTCGGTGATTCACAGCGCGCTGACCAGCGGGCAGATCGATCTGTACCCGGAGTACACAGGCACGGGCCTGCTCACGATTTTGAAGCATTCCCTGGTGACCGACCCCAAAGAGGTCTATAACATTGTAAAGAGCGAATACAAAACAAAGTTCAAAGCCGCATGGCTCGATTATTCACCCGCGAACGATTCCCAGGGGCTTGTGATCCTGAAATCGGTCGCCGACAAATACAACATTAAGACCATTTCGGATTTGCAGAAAAACGCCGACAAAATCCGTTTTGCGTCCCAGGGCGAATTCGACAAACGAGACGACGGCCTTCCGGCACTGGAAAAAGTTTACGGCAAATTCAATTTTAAATCCGACGCAATCTATGACAACAGCCTGAAATACCAGATCCTGAGCCAGGACAAGGCCGACCTTGCGGTCGCGTATACCACGGAAGGGCAGCTGGTGGATTCCAAGTTCCTGATTCTGGAAGACGACAAGCATGTCTGGCCGCCGTACAACCTCGCGCCGGTTGTCCGCCAAAGCGCGCTGGACAAAAATCCGAAGATCGAGAAGGTCCTCAATCAGGTTTCCGCGACGCTGGATACCAAGACGATTACCGCGCTCAACGCCAAGGTTGATGTCGACAAACAGGAATATGAAGAAGTTGCCAAAGATTATTATGATTCCATCCAAGATAAGATCAAGGGTTGATGGGAATGGAGCGTTTTTTCAAAATCTTTGAGGTGCCCGCCGCGGCGAAGAGCGTCATTGACCGGATCGTGAGCAAAGAGGAGATCGAGCTGCTGGAAGCCGTCGGGCGCGGGAGCTTTTCGCTGGATGACGCCGCAAACGCCCTGAAGAAGGAAGGGGAAGCTGCGCCGGCCGAGCGGCTGGACCGGCTCCTGCGCAGCGCCTACCGGCGCGGGGTGATCCGGCTTGAGGATGAGAGCTTCACGAAATTCCGGACCGGCAGCTTTTACGACCGTCTGGACGTGTTCGCCGTCACCGAAAACGAGACGTACCGGTCGTTCCCGCCGGAAGTCCGCAAAGCCTTGGACAAGTGGTATTTTGACGCCTACCGGAAAAGCCTCGGCGACGAGCCGAGGCCGACCGGCGACCGGGTCCTCACGTTACAGGAGGCCTTCGGGCTCATCGACGAAACGGACCGGCAGATCTGGCTCAACAAATGCGACTGCCGGTCCCTTTCGGGAAACTGCGGGAAACCGGTCGACACCTGCCTGACCCTGAGAAGCGGGATCAACACGCTGGCGCACCGGGGATGGTCCAAGCCCCTCACGAAGGAACAGGCCAAGCAGGTCGTTGCAAAAGCGAACCGGGCCGGGCTGATGCAGACCGCCAACCCGAACGGCATGTGCAATTGCTGCGGCGACTGCTGCTATTTGTTCCGCGCGCAGAGGGCAAGGCACAGCGAA
>ENA-UOOI01000891-UOOI01000891.1-fermentation-metagenome-genome-assembly--contig:-NODE-891-length-35172-cov-9.942848_pt1 | contig 35172 bp, 33 predicted proteins | sample MGYA00245779_ERZ724027 | MGnify/ENA primary metagenome ERZ724027 (study PRJEB28704, sample SAMN03018318) | fermentation metagenome | biome: anthropogenic terrestrial biome; feature: soil; material...
ATTTGAAGGATGTTAAGGGACATGTGATTTTAAGAGTGTATCCTTTTAAGAATATGAACTATTTTAAATAATTACAAATGGAATTTGTTAAATTGATATTTGTGTCTTGCACTTTAAATTTTATAATATATAATTAAATTCAAGGAGGCAATATTATAATGGATAAGATTTCAAGCTTTACTGTTAATCATTTAAAATTGATACCTGGTGTTTATGTTTCTAGAAAGGATAGATTTGGAGATGTGGTTTTGACTACATTTGATATAAGAATGACGAGCCCCAATGACGAACCTGTTATGAACACTGCTGAGGTTCATACTATTGAACACCTGGGGGCAACTTTCTTGAGAAACCACAGTGTTTATGGAAAGAAAACCGTATATTTCGGACCTATGGGCTGTAGAACAGGATTTTATCTGATCCTACATGGAGATTACAAGTCAAGGGATATTGTGGACCTATTGGTGGAAATGTATAAGTTTATATTAAATTTTGAAGGAGATATACCAGGTGCTGCGCCAAAAGATTGCGGGAATTATTTGGATATGAATCTTCCCATGGCTAAGTATTGGGCAAATAGATTTCTCAAGGAAGTTCTGACGAATATTTCAGATAAAAGGCTTAACTATCCAAAGTAATCGTGTAGAAAATTTATATTAAATTTTACTTGATTAATTGGAATTTATGTAGTATCATCAAAATATAAATTATATTGAATGTGATGATGGGAAGAGTAGATTACACAATGCTATTTTAGAGAGAATTTCCATGTGGTGTGAGGAAGTCCTAGCGGGAGGTGATTGAAGTGCATCCTGGAGCACTGAGTCGAACCTGAGTGAAGTAGATTTCAGCGGGTACATCCGTTAAAATGTTGAGGTATGATTGTACCAATAAGAGTTTTATTTTATTTATCGTATTTTTATTTTGTGTATATGCGATTTATATTATATAAACAGAGTGGAACCGCGGGAACAAGCTCCTGCCTCTGTACAGAGGCAGGAGCTCTTTATTTTTCAAAATTCCGGAACTTGAAAAATATCAAATAAAATTTCAAAGGAGATTTTTATTATGGAAGTTTTTGACGACATAAAGGAAATGATAGGTAAAACACCCATACTGAAGCTGAATAGATTTAATTTGAAGGATGGAATCAATGTATATGCTAAACTTGAAAATTTCAATCCTGGCGGCAGTGTAAAGGACAGAATTGGATATTATATGATAAGACAAGCAGAGAAGGCGGGGAAACTTAAGAAAGGTTATACTATAATTGAAGCTACAGCAGGCAATACCGGACTTGGTATTGCAATGGGAGCCTTGAATAGGGGATATAAAGTGATATTTGCGGTACCTGAAAAATTTTCTGTAGAGAAACAGGTTCTTATGAGAGCACTGGGGGCGGAAATTATCCACACTCCGGAAAAGGACGGGATGAGGGGTGCCATTGAGAAATCCCGGGAACTTTTAAAACAAATACCAAATTCCATATCTCTGGGTCAATTTGAAAACAACGATAACCCTGAGGCTCATTATCTTACTACGGGGCCTGAAATATATGAACAGCTAAAGGGAAAGATTGATTATTTTGTTGCAGGAGCGGGAAGTGGTGGAACTTTTACGGGTGTGGCAAAATATCTAAAGGAAAAGGACAGCAGTATAAAGGCCATACTGGCTGATCCGGAAGGATCTACCCTGGGCGGCGGCACTGAAGAGCATGGGTATGCCATTGAAGGTATAGGAAATGATTTTTTACCTGATACTATGGATTTGAAGCTTGTGGATAAAGTTATAAAGGTAAATGATGAAGAAGCTTTTTTGCTGGTAAAGGATTTGGCGAAAAAAGAGGGGCTCATAGTTGGTTCCTCTTCAGGAGCAGCACTTGCAGCAGTATTGAAATTGGCCGATACCATAGACAGGGGAAATATAGTTACTATATTTCCAGATAGGGGCGACAGATATTTCAGCAAAAACTTATATGAATAATAAAAAATTTCTATTGACAAAATGGATAAAGAATTGTATATTGAATATAAGTTAAATATAAATAATTTATAATATTTATAGGTTTTCTTATCAAGAGAGGCGGAGGGACTGGCCCTATGATGTCCGGCAACCGGTTGTACAAATGCAATTGTACAATTAATGGTGCCAATTCCAGCAGGTATTACCTGAAAGATGAGAGGTAGCGGAATTTATACTTCCTGTGATTTCTCACGGGAAGTTTTTTTTAGCAATCGATCAATAAATCCATATAAAATTAAATAGTGTAATTCTTATCGAGAGTGGTTTGAGGGACTGGCCCTATGACGCCCGGCAACCTGTATATATAGTTTTTGTATATCACGGTGCCAATTCCAGCAGGTATTACCTGGAAGATGAGAAGCAGTAGAAATCTATATGCCTTCTCACATATAGATTTTTTTATTATTTGGAGGTTATAAATAAAAATGGACAATTATAGAAGCAGTAGATCATTAAAAAAGGATCTGAAGAACAGACATATTCAGATGATAGCTATCGGAGGAGCCATAGGTGTAGGATTGTTTTATGGATCTGCAGATGCTATTAAAACTGGTGGACCTGCCATAGTTTTGGCGTATCTGATAGGTGGAATATTTATCTTTTTCATTATGAGAGCTTTGGGGGAGCTGGCTGTTGACGAACCGAATTCAGGATCTTTCAGCGCCTATGCTACGCGTTACCTGGGAAATTTTGCAGGATTTTTTTCGGGCTGGACATATTGGTTTCAGGCTACTGCTACTGTCATGGCAGAGCTCACTGCCATGGGAGTGTACGTCCAGTTTTGGATCCCTCAATTTCCCAAATGGATCACCGCACTCATATTTTTATTGATACTTGTTGCAGTTAATTTGATTGGTGTTAAAATGTACGGAGAGTTTGAATTCTGGTTTGCACTTGTAAAAGTTGTTACAATAATATGCATGATTATTTTTGGAATGCTCATCATATTATTTGGGTTTAATAACGGTGGACAATCTGTTGGATTTTCTAATTTACAGAAAAATGGAGGATTCTTTGCCACCGGATTTAAGGGATTTATGCTTTCGTTTGTGTTTGTGACTTTTGCATTTGGTGGAGTGGAACTTATTGGCATAACGGCAGGAGAAGCACAGAATCCGAAAAAGTCCATACCCAAGGCCATCAATGACGTATTTTGGCGAATACTTATCTTTTATGTAGGTTCTGTTTTAACAATGTTGGCACTTTATCCGTGGAATAAAATAGGATTAAACGGAAGCCCTTTTGTACTGGTATTCTCTAAAGTTGGTATCCCTGCAGCTGCTTCATTTATAAATTTTGTAATTCTGACAGCTGCTCTTTCCGGAATGAACAGTGCCTTGTATATAAACGGGAGAATGCTTTACAGCTTGGCATTGAACAACAATGCTCCCAAAATATTTGGAAAACTGAATGAATCCGGGGTACCTTATGTAGGTACACTCTTTAGTATAATTGTGGCACTGATTGCGGTAATTTTAAATTATTTTATGCCAGAAAAATTTTTTACATATATTTCCTCGGCAACGACCATAGCTATTTTAACTGCATGGGGTACCATACTTGTAACCCAGTTGAAATTTCGCAGGGAAAAATCCAGAAAAGATGCTGAGATTGAATTCAAAATGCCTTTTTACCCTGTTTCTTCATATATTACCATAGCTTATCTTTTAGCTATTGTTGTCACGATGGGATTTCTGCCTGCTACTCGGGTTGTACTTTACATTGCACCTGTATGGGTGGTGTTGATGGTGGGAATATATAAATTACTTCACGGCAAAAAATCAAAATTATCATATGCAAATGAAAATATTAAATAAAAAATAAATTGGAGGAATTAAAATGAGTAGATTATTTACATCAGAATCAGTTACAGAAGGACATCCTGATAAAATCTGTGATCAGATATCAGACGCAGTACTAGATGCAGTTCTTGAGCAGGATAAGTATGGCAGAGTAGCTTGTGAAACAGTCGTAAATACTGGGCTTGTGCTACTGGTTGGGGAGATATCTACCAAAGCTTATGTGGATATACCAAAGATAGTTAGAAAAACCATTGCAGAAATAGGATATACAGGTTCGAAATTTGGGTTCGATGCCAGTACCTGCGCTGTCATAACATCCATAGATGAACAGTCTTCAGATATTGCACAGGGGGTGAATAGATCCCTGGAGGCAAAACGAGGAGAAGAAGATGATATAGAGGCTATAGGTGCAGGAGATCAGGGAATGGTATTTGGGTTTGCCACAAATGAAACTCCGGAATATATGCCGCTTCCAATATCACTGGCCCATAAACTTTCAAGAAGATTGGCTTATGTCAGAAAGAAGGGCATTATTCCCTATCTGGGACCGGATGGCAAAACCCTTGTCACGGTAAAGTATGAAGGCGAAAAACCTGTCAGTGTGGATACAGTTTTAGTATCTTCACAGCATGAGGAAAATATAGGACACGACCAGATTGAAAAAGATATAATAGATAAGGTCATAAAGGAAGTACTACCTAAAAAGTTTATAGATAATAATACAAAATATCTGGTAAACCCTACAGGCAGGTTTGTAAAGGGGGGACCTGAAGCTGATTCGGGGCTTACGGGAAGAAAGATAATAGTAGATACCTACGGCGGATTTGGAAAACACGGCGGCGGAGCTTTTTCAGGCAAAGATCCTACAAAAGTTGATAGATCCGGAGCTTATGCAGCAAGGTGGATAGCTAAGAACCTGGTAGCAGCAGGCACGGCAGATAAGATAGAAGTTGAAATTGCCTATGCAATAGGTGTGGCGAGACCTGTATCCGTAAGTGTGGATACTTTTGGGACAGGGAAAGTGTCTGATGAGAAAATAGTCAATATAGTAAATAAAATATTTGATTTAAGGCCTGCTGCTATCATAAGGGATTTAGATCTCAGAAGGCCAATATACAGGAAAACAGCTGCCTATGGACACTTTGGAAGAACTGATGTGGAATTTCCTTGGGAGAAGCTCGATAAAGTGAGTGAAATAAAAGAGGAATTGAATAAAGTTTTTGTGTACTCTTAAATACTGTGAATTTTTTCGTGAAAGGTTGACCAGAAATACTGGAGGCCAGACAAGCTAAATTTTTTAGCTTGTCTGGCCTTTTTATATTTTAATTGTTTAAAAAAAGGAGATAATAGAATATGTCTATAAATTTTGCAAGAAGTATTGAGGAAAAGACATTTGAGCATCCTTGTTATAACTGTATTGCCCATAAATATGCCAGAATGCACATACCTGTGGCTCCAAAATGCAATGTGAGCTGTAATTTTTGTAATAGAAAATATGATTGTATAAATGAATCCAGGCCCGGCGTTACAAGTGAAATTTTATCTCCGAAGGATGCGAGGGATAAATTTAAAATAGTAAAAAACAGTGTAAAAAACCTAACTGTGGTAGGCATAGCAGGACCGGGAGATCCTCTTGCAAATTTTGAAGAAACCAGGGAATCCATAAAACTTATAAAAAAAGAGTGCCCGGATATTACATTTTGCCTTTCTACAAATGGGTTAATGCTGCCGGCTTATGCCGGCGAACTGGTAAAATTGGGAGTCACTCATGTCACTATAACTATAAATGCCGTGGATCCCCAAATAGATGCACAGATTTATAAATATGTGAATTACAGGGGAAATACTTTTGTGGGGGTGGAAGCAGGCAAGATCTTACTTCACAACCAGCTGTCGGGGCTTAGATATCTTGCAGGGGAAGGTATTGTGTGCAAGATAAATATTGTAATGATAAAGGGAATCAATGATGCCCATATTCCTGAAATAGTGAAAAAAGTCAAAGAATGTGGTGCATATATGACCAATATAATGCCGCTTATACCTGTAAAGGGAAGCGTATTTGGGAACAGGGACACTGTAGATGAATACGAATTGGCAGATATGAGGAAAAAATGCGGCAAGTATCTAAAGCAGATGTATCACTGCAGACAGTGCAGGGCAGATGCCATAGGAAGCCTTGACAGGGATGTATCAGCCCAGTTTAGAAATTACAAGAAGAATATAACTACTATTGACAAACCTGAGGAAATCCATAAAAATGATAGTGGGCACAGAAGTTACAGATTTGCAGTTGCCAGCAGTTCCGGAGATTATGTAGATGAACATTTTGGACATGTATCTGAGTTTTATGTATATGATGTGTCGGACGATGACATTAAATTCCGTGAGAAAAGAAATGTGGAGATGTACTGCAGAGGTCCTCAGGAATGCAGCGGACATGATGATAGAATATCCGGTGTTATAAAGTGCATAGAAGATTGTAATGGGGTACTTGTACTGCGTATCGGCTTTGAACCTGTAATTAAACTTCATGAGAGGGGTATAAGAGTATTTCAAATGTACAGTACTATAGAAGAAGGTATAAAAAGAGCAGTAAAATTAATGGGTAAATGTTTTTGAAGATTGGAGGCTGAAATTTTGGTGAAGGGAAAAATTTTAGTAAGTGGCTGTCTATGCGGTAAAAAAGTTCGTTATGACGGTAAGGATGCTGCTTGTTTAGATCCAAGATTTGTGAGATGGATGCGGGAAGGCAGACTTGTAGGAATTTGTCCCGAGGTGGCAGGTGGGTTTTCTGTTCCAAGAGAACCCTGTGAAAAAGCGGGAGATACTGTAGTGGACAAATTTGGACATGATTTCACTGCCAAATACAAGGCAGGGGCTGATAAGGCACTTGCATTGGCCAGGAAATATGGAGCAGCTGTAGCCATTTTGAAACAAAATAGCCCCTCCTGCGGAAGCCTGTATATATATGATGGTACGTTTAGCGGCATAAAAAAGAGAGGAGAGGGTGTAACTGCTGAATTGTTGAGGAAAAATGGCATCAAAGTATTTGGAGAGGATCAACTGCAGGAGGTAGAAAAAGAAATAGAACAAAATTGATTTATACTCTTGACACTATGTGTATTATTTGCTATTATCAAGCTAATATATAAAAAATAAACAAATCTTATCGAGAGTGATGGAGGGACTGGCCCTATGATATCCGGCAACCTAAATTTATTTAACGGTGCTAATTCCAGCAGATTGTATTATCTGAAAGATGAGAGAACAAGTGCTTTCTTGTATTTTATCTTTACAGGAAAGTTTTTTATTTTACAATTATAAATTTATTGAGAGTTCACTAGAGACACTAGAGACTTATTTCAATAGGTATTGATACCTGTTGACGATGGGTTTCTGGTGTTTTTTATTTTGATGTTTGAAAAAAGGGAGATGTAATAAATGGACATAGATAGTGAAACCTATAAGACAAATAAAAAACGAAAAATGAGTGCGGGAAAAAAGTTTAGTAAGTTTTTCAGAAAGAGTATAGCCGTGATTTTGTTTTTGGTTTTCTGGCAGGTTGCACCCGTACTTGGAATAGTTGATCATCAATTCATACCTACATTTACAGAAACAGTGGGTACTATTATAAGTCTTACATTGAAAAATGAAATGCTTGTTCATGTTAAAGTTAGCATACTTAGAGTGGCGGTAGGTTTTGTCCTGGCTGGAGTTATGGCCGTACCTTTGGGGTTTTTACTGGCAGGAGGATTTAAAAAATTGGAGGAGATACTTGATCCTCTGCTTCAAATTTTGGCGCAGGTAAATCCGTTTTCTCTGTTTCCGGTTTTTATATTGCTTTTTGGAATAGGAGAGGTTGCAAAAATATCCATAATATTTTGGGTATCCATATGGCCCATATTATTCAGCACTATAACTGGAGTAAAGACTATAGATCCTCTGCTGGTCAAAGCGGCCCAGGCCATGGGCACATCCAGAGTAAAACTTTTTTGGAAAGTTGTTTTGCCGGGAGCCGCACCTAGTATATTTTCAGGACTTAAAATGAGTGCGGGCAATGCATTTTTGATGCTCATAGCGGCAGAGATGATAGGAGCGAGTTCAGGTCTGGGGTGGATGGTTCTCAACTCGGAAGTCAACTTTCAAATCAACAGGTTGTTTGCAGCAGCGCTTACAATTGCTCTTTTAGGTATATTTATAAATAAAGCCATAGGTTTCGTAGAAAAAAAAGTTGTAGTTTGGAAACAAAATTCTTTTATATCTTAAAACTTGATTATATGAGGGGTGTTTGAATTGAAAAATAAAAGATTGGTTTCAATAGTGGTTTCAGTAATTTTAACAGCATCGATTTTTTCAGGCTGCGGGGGAGGAAAGCAGGCTTCGGAAAAAAATGGAGGGCTTCAGGTACTTAAGACATGGAGCAGAAAAGATTGTACAGCTGCACCTATTATAGTAGCAGACAAATTAGGATATTTTAAGGAACAGGGATTGAAGATACAGTATACAGGAGATACACAGCCGGCACAGCGCCTTCCCTCGATATTGAACGGGAACAATGATTTTGGAGATGCCCATCCAAACAACCTGGCAATTGCCGCCGAGGGAGGGGCAAAAGTGAAAGGAGTGGCCAGATCTATTGTCGAACCGCCGGACAGTGTGACTGACACTCACCTTCAGCATATGTGGTGGATAAGCAATAAAAATGGTCCTATAAAGACATTGGCGGATATAAACAAATATCCGGGTAAGGTAAAGGTAGGAACCAATTCCAGAAATTCCTGCGTGGATTTTCTATCGGATATACTTTTTTCCAAAAACAAGATATCCATGAGTAAAATTGAATGGATTCAGATGCCCGATATAGAACAGGTACTGTCTTTAAAAAAAGGACTTATTCAAATTGCAGTAGTTCACCCGCCCTATTATAAATCTATTGAAGATAGCGGCATAGGCAATATTCTGACCACCAGCAGACCTATAGCAGGTGAAAATGGAGGGACCTATCTCTATTATTTTTCAGATAAATTTATAAAGCAGCATCCGGATGAAGTTGCAAAATTTATAGTTGCAGTTAAAAAGGCGGAAAGGTACATAAACAAAAGCGTACCTGATGAAAAAGAACGTGCCAAGGTCAACAAGTGGGTGTCTGATTCCATAGGAGTACCTGTAAGTGCCAATCACTATTATGCAGATGACGGAGTTATAAAGGACAAGGATATACAGCAGTGGATAGATGGAAGTAAGACAAGCGGGGCACTTCCTAAAGATGCCAAGGTAAAAGTCAGTGATATAGTTACCCACGAATTCGACAAATATGGGAATCTGGGATCACAGCCGAATTATATAGTAAAAGAATAATGCGGATATATTCAAATTTATAGAAGGAGGAGTTATTAAATGAGTTATGAGAATATCAATATTAAAAACAGGCAGTATAAAATTGTTGTGGACAATATAAGGAAAGTCTATGATGTGCGCTCACAAAATGGACAGGACAATGAAAGGTTTTTGGCACTTGACAATTTCAATTTAAAGGTAAAAAAAGGAGAATTTATTACGGTGGTAGGGCCCAGCGGTTGTGGAAAGTCAACTTTTCTGGATATACTGGCAGGACTTTCAAAACCAACTTCTGGGAAGGTGTATATAGATGGGGAACCTATTACAGGACCTGCTTTAGACAGGGGAATCATTCTTCAGGGATATGCTTTATTTTCCTGGAGAACTGTAGAAAAAAATATTGAATTTGGTCTTGAAATAAAAAAGATACCTAAAGAGGAAAGAAAAAAAATAAGTGAAAAATTTATAGAGCTTGTGGGGTTGAAGGGATTTGAAAACAGATATCCGCATGAACTTTCAGGAGGCATGAAGCAGAGAGTTGCAATTGCCAGGGCACTGGCATATGATCCTGAAGTCCTGCTTATGGATGAACCTTTTGCCGCAGTGGATGCCCAGACAAGAGAATCCCTTCAGGAGGAATTGTTGAATATATGGGAAAAGACAAATAAAACAATTGTATTTATCACTCACAGTATAGAAGAAGCTGTTTTTCTTGCGGACAGGGTAGTTGTTATGGCAACTAGTCCAGGAAGAATCAAAGAAATTATAAATGTAAAACTTCCAAGGCCGAGGATTAATTCCCAAATTAGGACGTCCCAGGAATTCAATTTGAGCAGGAACAAAATATGGGAACTTCTTCATAGAGATGCTGATAAAAAACAGACAGAAGTTTCTGTATAAATATTTGGCTTAGCTGGGAGTGTTCAGGAATATGCATGAGGAAATATATGAAATTAAAAATTATTTTCAGTATTATATTTTAAGATATTCGGGAGTAATTCTCATTCTGGTTTTATGGCAGATTCTGCCTGAGGTTGGTCTGCTGGATTCACAATTCATTCCGCCTTTTTCTGAAGTGGTAGTTCAATTATGTGAACTCACTCTGAAAAGTGAACTGATGGTACATGTTGCAGTCAGCCTCTGGAGGGTTATTATGGGGCTTATTATTGCGGCGGCTGCTGCAATACCCCTTGGGCTCTTGCTCGGAGGGTGGCTGACCCGGGCTGCGGATATAGTGAATCCGCTTTTCAGGATATTTTCCCAGGTAAATCCATTTTCGCTGATGCCAATATTTATATTGTTTTTTGGTATAGGTGAGGCGGCAAAGCTGGCAGTAGTTGCATGGGTATGTCTATGGCCTATTTTGTACAATACAGTGTCCGGGGTAAGAAGGTTGGATCCCGTTCTGATTAAGACTGCCATGTCCATGAATACATCCAAATTTGAAATGCTGAAAAAGGTAGTCATACCAGGAGCGGCCCCATCTATATTTTTGGGACTTAGAATAGGAGTTGAAATGTCATTTTTCATGCTTATATCGGCAGAGATGATAGGTGCTACTGCAGGAGTGGGATGGCTTTTCCACAATTCTGCAATGAACAATCAAATACCGAGAATGTATGCGGCAGGTGTCTGCATTGTAATTTTGGGAATTGTTTTAAACAGGTTTTTGATATACAGCCAGAATAAATTGTTTTTCTGGAAAGGCTCTACACATGTGTTCAGCTTTGCTGCATGGAAGAAAAATGTAAGCGGATTTAGTAAAATACAGCTTCTCTTTGTAGTTGTGGTTGTTTCTGCAGTTATAGCCGTTGGAAGTTATGCCGCTCATGTTTCAAAGGTTTCGGATATCAATAGTAACAGCAGTGTTCAGATGAAGCATATGCAGATGGATAAGAAGGAACATGATCATATGAATATGGACAAAATGGATAAGAATAAGACACATGATTATATGAATATGGACAAATAAGTTGGGTGGGATTTGAGTGAAATGTAAAAAAGATACTTTTTATAAATTTCTGGTGGTATTTATATTTATTGCAGTATGGGAAGCTGCAAGCAGGTTGGAGATAGTGAATTCACTGTTTATCCCGCCGTTTTCAAGCGTGATTTTAGCCTTAAAGGACATGTTTGTTTCAGGAAATTTGGCTGCCAATGCAGGTATAAGTATAGAAAGGGCACTGACGGGTTTTATTATATCGGTTGTGGTTGGCATACCGCTTGGATACCTGCTTGGCGGATGGTTTTCAAAAGTGAATCTAGTGGCCGAGCCCGTTATAGAGATTTTTTCCCAGATTAACCCATTTATATTGTTCCATGTGCTGATTTTATTTTCAGGTATCGGTGAGATCCCTAAAATAGCAGTGATTGCATGGACCTGTACCTGGCCTATAATGTTTAATACCGTATATGGAATCAAACATATGGATTATTCTGTAATAAAAGCAGGAAGTGGATTTGGACTGGAAGGCTGGAAGCTTTTTTGGAAAGTGGGGATGCCTTCAATTTTACCTTCAGTTTTTGTTGGAATCAGGATTAGCGGCGGATATTCATTTTTTATGCTTATAGCAGCTGAAATGATGGGTGCAAGCTCGGGGCTTGGATGGCTGATTTTAAACAATCAGGAAAATTATGCTATAAGAAATATATTTGCAGCTGCCATTGTGATAGCTTTTCTAGGATTGTTTTTGGATATTATAATACAATTTGTTGAAAATAAGCTGTTGGGACATGTATCAGTTAGTTGACGTATAAAATTGGAAATTATAAATATGAGTAAGGGAGGATCTAATTTATGAAAATTGATTTGAATACTTCTGTAGTAAAGACGAGGGAAGAACGCCTGGGTACCATTATTGGATGGAAAACAGGGAAAGCTTCAGAGCTTTCCAGGGATTCCGCCTATACCTGTGCGGGATGCAAACACAATGGAGGGAAAAGGCTTTGCGAAACAATTGGACCTTTTACCCAGGGCTCTGGATGCAGTGAAGAAATGGTAGAGTGCCAGGCGGGAAATATAAGGGATGCAGTTTTGATTCAGCATGCTCCCGTAGGTTGTGGTGTAGGCCAGGCATCTTATAACTCCATATATAGAAATGGGCTGGCTATCAGGAATTTACCTGTGGAAAATATCAAGATAATAAATAGTAATATAAAGGAAACTGATATGGTATTTGGTGCTCTCGGCAAGTTGGAACAGTCAATAGAAGATGCCTGGAACAGACATCATCCGAAGGCAATTTTTATTGGAACATCTTGTGCCAGCGGAATAATAGGAGAGGATATAGACAGTATAGCTTCCAAAATGCAGAAAAAGCTTAAAATACCTGTTATTCCAATGTACTGTGAAGGGTTCAGATCCAAACACTGGAGCACGGGTTTTGATGCCACCCAGCACGGAATACTCAGACAGCTGGTAAGAAAAAATCCCAAGAAACAGGAAGATCTGGTGAATGTAATAAATTTATGGGGAAGCGACGTGTTCACCCCTATGCTTGCAGAGCTTGGACTTAGAGTTAATTACGTAGTGGATCTGGCAACAGTGGAAGATTTGGAGCAGATGTCGGAGGCAGCAGCTACTGTTGGATTTTGTTATACGCTGTCCTCTTATTTGGCTGCTGGACTTGAAGAAGAGTTTGGAGTTCCGGAAGTCAAAGCCCCCCAGCCTTATGGAATAGCCGGAACTGATGCATGGATACGTGAACTTGCAAGGGTGACCCATAGGGAGGAAAAGGCAGAGAAGTATATAAAGCGGGAGCACGAAAAAATAGCCCCGAGACTTGCAGAACTGAGAAAACTTCTAAAGGGTAAAAAAGGCTATGTAGCGACAGGTTCTGCTTATTCACATGGACTTATAGCAGTGCTTAAAGAACTGGGAATTGAAGTTGATGGATCGCTTGTATTTCATCATGATCCTGTATATGACAGCAACGTCCCACAGAAGAACTCACTGAAATTTTTGGTGGATAATTATGGAGATGTGCCTAAATTTACAGTGAGCAACAGGCAGCAGTATCAATTCTATATACTGCTTAAAAATGTGAAACCTGATTTCATACTTATAAGACATGCAGGTCTTGCACCGCTGGCTTCGAAAATGGGTATACCTTCGGCACCACTTGGTGACGAGCACCATGCTGTAGGATATGAAGGAATTTTAAATTTAGGTGAGACCATTCTGGACATACTTGCCCATAAAAAATTTCACCAGGATATTAAGGAGCATGTCAAACTGCCTTATACCAAATGGTGGCTTCAACAGAAGGATCCTTATATATTACGAAAATGAAACTGATTTTTAGAGAATAGGAGTGAATAAAGTGTCCAATATGGAACTAAAATGTGAAAAGGAAAGTACAAATAAAACTAAGAAAAAGAAATCGAACTCTATTGAACAGGTAAGATATGGCTGTGCACTGGGAGCCATGCATACTGCTTTTGCAATTCCAAGAGTAATACCAATCTGTCATTGCGGTCCCGGATGCGTGGATAAACAAACAGCCAATATAGCTTTTTATAATGGCTTTCAAGGCGGTGGATATGGAGGGGCTTCTGTTGTGCCAAGTACCAACATCTATGAAAAGGAAGTTATATTCGGGGGAGAGGACAGGCTTCGGGAACTCATAGATGCCACTTTCAAGGTTCTGGATGCAGATTTGTTTGTAGTTATGACAGGTTGTATTCCCGATACCGTGGGAGATGACGTGGGCTCTGTAGTGGGCGAGTTTCAGGCCAAAGGTCTTCCTGTAGTCTATGCGGAAACAGGAGGATTTAAAGGTAATAATTTTATAGGGCATGAACTGGTTACAGAAGCCATTATAGATCAGTATGTAGGTGATTACGACGGACCTTACCAGAAAGGGCTTGTAAATGTATGGTCCCTCCTTCCCTTCCACAATACTTTCTGGAGGGGAGATCTAGTTGAAATAAAGAGAATATTGGAAGGTGTGGGACTTAAGGTGAACATCTTGTTTGGACATGAGTCCGGGGGAGTAGACGAGTGGAAAAGTATAAAAAAGGCCCAGTTTAACTTGGTTTTGTCTCCATGGCTGGGACTTAAAACCGCAGAACACCTTAAAGAAAAATATGGTCAGCCATATCTGCATATCCCCACAATTCCAATAGGAGCAAAGGAAACCAGCAGTTTTTTGAGGAAAGTAGTTGATTTTGCGGGAATTGATAAGGAAAAAGCTGATAACTTTATAAAAAATGAAGAGAAAAAATACTATGAATATTTGGAGGATTTTTCTGATTTCTATGCGGAGTACTGGTGGGGGCTTCCGGCAAAATTTGCCGTTATAGGCGACAGCGCGTATAACCTGGCACTTACGAAATTTTTAGTAAATCAGCTTGGTCTCATACCTGCCAGTCAGATTATAACTGAAAATCCACCTGAAAAATACAGAGCGGCCATTAGAAATGAATATAGACACATAGCGGATGATGTTTCTACAGATGTGGAATTCGAGGAAGACAGCTATGTTATCCATGAAAAAATAAGAAATACTGATTTCGGGCACAAGCCCCCTATTATCTTTGGAACAACCTGGGAAAGGGATCTGGCCAAGGAGTTGAAGGGATTTATAGTTGAAGTGGGATTCCCTGCATCCTATGAAGTTGTTTTATCTAAATCATATATAGGATACAGAGGAGCACTTACCCTAATTGAAAAAATATACACGACCATAGTGAGTGCAAGCGCGTAATTTTTGCTATAAATTGCTGCTTTAGCAGCTGTAAAAAATTTAAAATAAAAAAGACAAGAATATGGAGGAATGATATAATGAGGCAAATAGCTATTTATGGAAAAGGCGGCATAGGAAAATCTACAACTACGCAAAATCTTACAGTGGGGCTATCTGAAATTGGCAAAAATGTCATGGTGGTAGGATGCGATCCAAAGGCAGATTCAACCAGGCTGCTTTTGGGTGGACTGGCACAGAGGACGGTTTTGGATACGTTGAGGGAAGAAGGAGAGGATGTAGATTTAGATTATATAATGAAAAAAGGATTCAATGGCATAAGATGCGTTGAATCAGGCGGACCAGAACCGGGTGTAGGGTGTGCAGGCAGAGGTATTATAACTTCTATAAACATGCTGGAGAGGCTGGGTGCATATACCGATGATTTGGATTATGTTTTTTACGATGTGCTGGGTGATGTGGTGTGCGGGGGCTTTGCCATGCCCATCCGTGAAGGAAAGGCGAAGGAAATATATATTGTAGCCAGCGGCGAAATGATGGCTCTCTATGCAGCTAACAATATATCAAAAGGTATTAAAAGATATGCCAACAGAGGTGGTGTGAGACTGGGCGGAATAATATGCAACAGCAGAAAAGTGGACAATGAAAGGGAACTGCTGGAGGCATTTGCCAAAGAACTGGGCACTCAGCTTATTTATTTTGTTCCCAGGGACAATGTGGTGCAGAAGGCTGAAATTCACAAGCAGACTGTAATACAATTTGATCCTGACTCAAATCAGGCAAATGAATACAGATCTCTTGCAAAGGCAATAGAGGAAAACAAAAAATTTGTAATACCGAAGCCTATGTCTCAAAAGAGACTGGAAGAAATATTTTTAAAACATGGTCTTACGGATAAGAATCTCAGTGCTGTTTGATATTTTGTTGTATAAAGGTTGACCAGAAAAACTGGAGACCAGATTTTATTTGATTGCAGAATAAAATCCGGTCTCTTTTTTGTTATTATAGTATTTATTGTCTGTTGAAAATCTTAGAAGAAGGGAGGAAAGCTGACTATCATGATAAGTATAAGAAATTTGAGCAAGACTTTCAGTACTCCCAAGGGAGATATTCAAGTGTTGAAAGATATAAATCTGGAAGTTGAAAAAGGTGATATTTTTGGAATAATAGGGTTCAGCGGGGCTGGTAAATCTACTATGATACGCTGCCTTAACAGACTCGAGGAGCCGACTTCAGGAACTGTTGTAATTGGAGACAAAAATATAACGGATATGAATAAAGACGAACTTAGAGAAGCCAGAAAAAAAATAGGAATAATATTTCAAGATTTTAATTTGTTCGATTCCATGACTGTATATGAAAATGTGGCTTTTCCATTGGAAATATCGGGCTATTCCAAAGAAAAAATAAAAAATAGGGTAGGTGAAATACTGGATTTGGTGGATTTAAATGATAAAGTTGATTCTTATCCTGCCCAATTGAGCGGCGGCCAGAAACAGAGAGTTGGTATAGCCCGGGCTCTTGCCAATAAACCGGATGTGCTTTTGAGTGATGAGGCCACTTCTGCTCTTGATCCGCAGACTACCTATTCCATACTGGAACTTTTAAGGGACATAAATAAAAAACTCAATTTGACCATTCTTCTTATAACCCATGAGCTGGATGTCGTTAAATACATTTGCAACAACATGGCTGTAATTGAAGAGGGAAAAATCGTAGAAGTGGGAAGTACTGATTCAATATTTTTAAATCCCAAAAGCGATACTGCCAAGAAATTTGTAAAAATAATGAGAAACCTCAGCATAAATTCCCACTGTCCTGGAGGTGAGGTAATATGACCGAAGATTTTAAAATGCTGATCCTAAAGGGACTGTCGGAAACAATAGAGATGGTGGCTATATCAGGTTTCATAGCGCTTCTTATAGGTATGCCGCTTGGAATCATATTGGTGGTTACTAAGAAAGGACATATTCTGGAACATGAAAAATTGAATAAGGTTCTGGCAGCTGTGGTAAATGCAATAAGATCCCTTCCCTCAATAATATTAATTGTAGTTTTGCTGCCTCTGGCCAGGTTGATTGTTGGGACTACACTTGGGATGAAAGCGGCTATTGTTCCAATATCCATAGGGATAGCACCTTTTTTAGCCAGAATTATTGAAACTTCTATAGAAGAAGTACAGTGGGGAAAAATTGAGGCGGCTTTGGCTGTTGGTGCAAAGCCTTTTCAGATAATATTAAAAGTTTTGATACCAGAAGCACTGCCTTCCCTTGTAAGGGGGATTACGATTTCAATCATATCCATTATTGAATTTACTGCCGTAGCCGGTGCAATAGGAGCGGGAGGTCTCGGAAGCCTGGCAATACGTTTTGGTTATGAAAGATTTCGCAAAGATATTATGATAGCTACTGTTGTGCTGCTGATTTGTCTGGTACAGCTTATACAGTTTTCTGGAGATCATATTTCCAGATATATAAATAAAAAGAGATATAAATTTGATTGAATGTTTTAAAGGAGATGAATCGATGTGAAAAAGAAAAGTGTGATGTTGCTGGTACTGGCATTGACTGTAGTGATTGGACTGCTTCCGGGCTGCGGGAATAGTTCTGGCAGTACGGACGGCGGAAGCGGCAAGAACAAAAATACTACAGTAAAGATAGGGGCGGCAGCGGTGCCCCATGCGGAAATATTAAATCATGTAAAACCTATGCTGGCAAAGGAGGGCATTAATTTAGATGTCGTGGTGCTGGATGACGAGGACCAGCTTAACCCCGCCCTGCAGGAAAAACAAATAGATGCAAATTATTTTCAGCATTTGCCTTATCTGAAATCCGTAGCCAAGGAAAAGGGATATAATTTTGCTGTGGCTGGAAAAGTCCATGTTGAACCAATGGGTTTTTATTCCGATAAAATCAAAAGTAAAAATGATATTAAAAATGGTGCCAAAATCGCCATACCTAACAATTCATCCAATGAATACAGGGCACTGGCACTTCTTGAGACAGAGGGGCTTATCAAATTGAAATCAGGGATAGCCAATTACAGTGCAACGCCTTCGGATATTGCCAAAAATACTAAAAATCTGCAATTCGAGGAAGTGGATGCGGCTCAACTTCCCAGGGTATTAAAAGATGTGGACGGTGCTGTAATAAATACGAATCTTGTACTTGAAGCTAAGATGGATCCCAATAAAGCACTGTTCAGGGAGGGCAGTAAATCACCTTATGCAAATATAATTGTTGTGAGGAAGGGCGATGAAAATAGAAAAGAAATAAAAGCAGTAGTAAAAGCTCTCAATTCAGAAGATGTCAAGAATTTTATAAAGAAAAAGTATGGAGTTGCAGTAGTGCCAGCTTTTTAAAGAGGAGGTGTAGTATTGGGTATTGATATAAAATCCCCGGAAGTGGAGGTAAGGGAATCCAGGCTGGGTTCAATTACGGGTTTTGCCGGAACTGCCGGAGAATTGTGCGATAGCTATAAAAAAGGCAAATTATGCGACAGAAGAAGAAGTTTTAGCCAATGCCTCGGGTGCAGCTCGGGAAATGCACTTTGTCAGCTGGCTATGATACAAGATGCAGTGGTAATAAATCATGCTCCAATAGGGTGCTGTGCCGATTTCCAAGATTATAATTTTACAAACAGGGTGGGACAGAGGAGAAGAAATATGCCGCTGAAAAATGCCAGATTGCTAAATACCAATCTGCAGGAAAAAGATATGATTTACGGCGGAGTTTTCAAATTGGAAAAGACTGTGCGTGAAGCATATAAAAGGTTCAATCCCAAGGCAATTTTTGTAACTGCATCCTGCGCTTCCGGAATTATTGGAGATGACGTGGAAGGCGTGACTGACAAATTACAGGAAGAATTGGGCATACCTGTGGCATATGTGTCCTGTGAGGGGTTTAGATCAAGAATTTGGACGACGGGTTTTGATGCTGCTTATCATGCTATTTTGAGGAAAATTGTTAAGCCCCCCGTTGAAAAGAAAAGTGACGTTGTAAATGTAATTAATTTTTGGGGGAGTGATATATTTACGGATTTATTTGGCCGAATAGGGCTGAAGCCCAATTACATCGTCCCTTTTTCAAATATAGAAAAATTGGAGAGAATATCTGAATCTGCTGCTACAGTGCAGGTATGTCCTACCTTGGGGACATATCTGGCTGCTGGACTCGAACAGGAATATGGGGTGGCTGAAGTCAAGTCGCCGCCTCCATATGGGATAACTGGAACTGATATGTGGTTTAGGGAGCTTGGAAAAGCTGTCGGCAGGGAAAGTGAAGTGGAGGAACTCATAAAATCGGAGAAGCACAGGATTGCCCCAAAGCTTGAAAGGCTCAGGGAAAAACTCGAGGGCAAAAGAGTGTATGTAACTGCTGGGGCAGCCCATGGTCACAGTCTCATAGCTCTTTTAAGAGATCTTCACATGGAAGTGGTGGGGGCAGCCATATTTCACCACGATCCGTGTTATGACGACAGAAATCCCGAAAGTGACAGCTTGGGACATGTAGTGAGAAATTATGGCGACATTGAAAATTATGATGTGTGCAACAAGCAGCCCTTTGAACTGGTAAATATACTCAATAGGTTGAAACCCGACCTGCTGGTAGCCAGACACGGTGGGATGTCTTCCTGGGGACCAAAGCTTGGAATACCTACATTTTTAATGGGGGATGAGCAGTTTGGACTTGGATACGGGGGACTTATAAATTATGGCAATAAAATAATTGATGTTCTTGCCACTAAAGAATTTGTAAAAAATATTGCCTGTCACTGTGAGCTTCCCTATACCGATTGGTGGTTGAAGCAGGATCCCTGTACTTTTCTAGGAGGTGGATGTAATGGCAAAAACGACTGATATAGTTGAGCAGCCCAGGCATTATTGTGCATTGGGAGCGGAACAGTCTGTATTGGCCATCAAAAAAGCTATTCCAATAATACACTCCGGTCCTGGCTGCGGAATCAAGCTTTATGACGGACTGAGTGTCGCCTCGGGATACCAGGGTATAGGATATTCAGGCGGGAGCTCTGTTCCCTGTACAAATACAACTGAAAGGGAAGTTGTATTTGGGGGAGAAAAAAGATTGAGACAGGTTATAGATGGAGCTTTGAAAGTTTTAAAAGCTGATCTGTTAGTGGTTTTGACAGGGTGCACTGCGGACATAATAGGGGATGATGTGGAAGAAATAGTAAGTGAATATAGAGATAGGGGTATTCCGATAGTCTGCGCCGAGACAGGTGGATTCAGGGGGAGTAATTTTAAAGGGCACGAGATGGTGGTTGAAGCCATCATAGATCAATTTATAGGGGAAAAGAGAGTAAAAGTGAAGAGAGGTCTTGTAAATGTTTGGTCTGTGCTTCCCTATCAAGATTCCTTCTGGACCGGCAATTTGCTGGGAATAAAAAAGCTGCTTCAGGGAATAGGCCTTAAAGTAAATATACTTTTTGGTACGGAGTCGAAAGGGGTGAATGAGTGGAAGACAATTCCCGACGCCCAGTTTAATCTGGTGCTTTCACCCTGGGTGGGGCTGAATATTGCAAAGCATCTGGAAAAGAAGTATGGGACTCCATACCTGCACTATCCAATACTGCCAATAGGGGCAAAGGAAACCGGCAAATTTTTGAGAACTGTTGCAGAATTTGCACAACTGGACAGGAAAAGAGTTGAAGAATTTATAGAAAAGGAGGAAAAGAGATTTTATTATTATATTGAGAGGTCCTTGGACTTTTTCATAGAATTTAGATATGATATGGCAGATAGGTTTTTTAATATAACGGATTCTTTTTATGCGCTGGGAATAAGCAAATTTCTGGTGAATGAACTTGGAATTGTCCCGGGACAGCAGTATATAACGGATGACACTCCTGAAAAATATAGACATGGCATAAAACAGGAATTTGTCCACCTGTCGGATACTTTTTCTTCAAAGGTTATATTTGAAATAGACGGAGGTAAAATTCATGAAAGCCTGAGAAAATATCCCCTTGAAAATTACAGGCCTCTTATATTGGGAAGTTCCTGGGACAGGGATATAGCTTCTGAGCTGAATGGATTTTGGATAAATATATCTATTCCAGTTCTGCACAGGCTGGTGCTGAACAGGAGTTACGTCGGATACAGCGGCGGATTGACCCTGATGGAGGATATATACAGCAGTATATTGAATACCTATAAATAATATACTCAATTGGAAATATTTTATTGAAATAATTTGCTTTAGGATGTATTATTAATGTAGTAGTATAAAAGTTGGTTTGGATGATTGTGGCGTGAGATAACAACGTATGTTAACCGAAGGAGCAATGATATATTTTCACAACTATATCAGAAACTTTCAGGTATAATATAACGTCATGGGACAAAGCTCTGGAAAATCTGCATTTTAAAGCAGTACCGAAGGTGAAAGATGTTTTGCATCGAAACTCTCAGGTAAATGAACAGGGACATGTGAACAGTTTGTTTTCATGTCTTTTTTGCTATCTAAAAATATGATCAGGAGGGTTTGCTGTGGAGAAATTAAAGAAAACTGCACTGTTTGATTCCTATAAAAAATATGGTGCAAAGATGATAGATTTTGCAGGATGGTCTATGCCGGTACAATTTGAGGGCATAATACCCGAACACAATGCGGTCAGGGAAAAAGCTGGTTTATTTGATGTTTCGCATATGGGTGAAGCTGATATAAGGGGAAAAGATGCCCTGAAATTTGTACAGAATTTGATTACAAATGATGCATCTGTGCTTGAGGACAATCAGGTGATGTACAGCCCCATGTGTTATCAAAATGGCGGAGTTGTAGATGATATTATAGTATACAGATTTGATGGAGGACATTTCTTCTTGGTCATAAATGCTGCAAACATTGAAAAGGATATCAACTGGATGCTTGAAAATTGTGATGGTTTTGATGTGAAAATTGCAAATATATCTTCTTCCATTATACAGCTGGCACTTCAGGGACCTGAAGCCCAAAACATACTTCAAAAACTCACCGATGTGAATTTGGAGGAAATTAAGTTTTTCTTTTGCAGGAGGGATGTATCGGTCTGCGGGAGAAAATGCATGATATCCAGAACAGGATATACGGGAGAAGATGGGTTTGAAATTTATTCCAGCACTGAAAATGCAGAATATCTGTGGAACAATATACTTGAAGCCGGAAGGAAAGAGGGCATAAAACCAGTGGGACTAGGTGCAAGAGATACACTGAGGTTTGAAGTGAATCTCCCTCTCTATGGCAATGAACTTTCTGAATTCATTACTCCTCTTGAAGCCGGACTGGGATTTTTTGTAAAACTGGACAAAAAAGATTTCATAGGGAAGATTTCCCTTTTAAAGCAGAAAAAAGAGGGGCTTAAAAGGAAGATAATTGGATTTGAAATGATAGACAGGGGTATTCCAAGAAAGGGATATGAGGTCTTTAAAGAAGATAGGAAGATAGGTGAAGTGACTACGGGATACAGATCCCCGTCACTAAAGAAGAATTTGGGACTTGCTCTTGTAAACTCGAGTTATTCCAGACTTGGAACTGAGATTTTTGTAAAAATAAGAGGCAGGTTTCTTAAAGCGGAAGTTGTAAATAAAAGATTTTATAAAAAAAATTATAAAAAATGATGGGGAGGAAGTTGTAGATGAAAACTTTAGAGGGAGCATTTTATACGAAGGATCACGAATGGATAAAGGCAGATGATGGGAATAAAGCTTATGTGGGCATAACTGATTTTGCCCAGGATTCTTTAGGCGATATTGTATTTGTTGATTTGCCCGAGGTGGATTCAGAATTTGAGAAGGGTGAAGTCTTTGGAGCGGTGGAATCTGTAAAAGCAGCTTCAGATCTGTATATGCCTGTATCGGGCAGGGTGATTAAAGTAAATGAGGGACTTGTGGATAATCCTGAATATGTAAACCAGGATCCCTATGAAAACTGGATAATTTGCATTGAAATGTCAGATAATTCACAACTTAGCGAACTCTTGGATTCAAAAAATTATAAAAATTTATGTGATGGAGAGTGATATTATGCATCCTTATTTGCCGCTGACGGATGAAGACAGACAAATTATGTTGAAAAAAATAGGAATAAATAAAATAGATGACTTATTTTCTGACATACCTGAGAGCATACGTCTGAAAAGAAAATTGGATATTAATGATGGAATGTCCGAACTTGAAGTGAAGTCCTATATTGACGATATTGCGAAATTGAATAGGAGCTGTAGTGAATTAACCTGTTTTCTAGGTGCAGGAGCTTATGATCATTATATACCTTCCATAGTGAGACACATAATATCGAGATCTGAATTTTATACTGCATATACTCCTTATCAGGCTGAGATAAGCCAGGGTACCCTACAGAGTATATTTGAATATCAGACTGTTATGGCTGATTTGACAGGGATGGATGTTTCCAATGCATCCATGTATGATGGAGCCACGGCCTGTGTTGAAGCTGCACAGATGGCTGCAAATATCGTGAGACGAAAAAAGATAATTGTATCTAAGACCGTTAATCCGGAAGCCAGAAAAGTGCTTGAGACCTATTTGAGATTTAAAGATTTGGAGCTTGTGGAAATAGACGAAACATGTGGAGTTACAGATATAGACAGACTTAAGGCCGAGCTGGATGGAGATACTGCGGCAGTTATAGTCCAGACACCAAATTTTTTTGGAATAATAGAGGAACTTGAAGATATGGAAAAGTATATCCATAAGAACAGATCACTTTTGATAGTATATTGCAGTCCCATTTCCCTCGGTATACTGAAAAATCCCGGCGAGTGCGGTGCAGATATAGCTGTGGGTGAAGGGCAGCCCCTTGGAAGCAGGATGAATTATGGCGGACCATATTTTGGATTTTTAACTGCAAGAAAGAAATATCTCAGGAAAATTCCCGGCAGAATTGTAGGAGAAACAACGGACAGGGAAGGTAAAAGAGGTTTTGTGCTTACACTTCAGGCAAGAGAACAGCATATAAGAAGAGAAAAAGCCTCTTCGAATATATGTTCTAATGAAGCTTTAAACGCACTGGCTGCCCTGATATATTTGGTTACACTTGGCAAAGAAGGAATCAGGGAGGTTGCCTGCCAGAATATACAGAAAGCTCATTATGCCTTTAAAAAACTTACTGAAAGCGGAAAGTATAAACCGGTGTTCAACAGGCCGTTTTTTAACGAATTTCTGATCCGATCTGAAGTTCCAGTGAGAAAAGTGAATGAGAAGCTGCTTCAGCACAATATATTGGGGGGATATGAAGTGGGAGAAAATTCCATGATATTGTGTGTTACTGAAAAGAGGACAAAATCCGAAATAGATAAATTGGTTTCTGTATTGGAGGCGATGTAGTATGATTGGTGAATACAACAAACTTATTTTTGAACTTTCTAAAAAGGGAAGGAGAGCTTATTCTCTTCCGCAGTGTGATGTACCTGAGGAGGATATTTCCAAGCTTGTTCCTGAAAAGTTCATAGAAAAAGAAGAGCTGAAGCTTCCTGAAGTGAGCGAAGTGGATGTTGTGAGACATTTTATACGGCTTTCAAATAAAAATTTTGGTGTGGATACCGGATTTTATCCTCTTGGCTCCTGTACCATGAAATACAACCCCAAGATCAATGAAGATATGGCAAATTTGGATGGATTTACCGGACTTCATCCCTATCAGCCCGAGAAAACGGTCCAGGGCGCTTTGAGGCTCATGTATGAGTTGAGTGGAAAACTTTCCGAGATAATGGGATTTGATTCCGTATCGCTGCAGCCTGCGGCAGGAGCCCACGGTGAAATTTCGGGACTTATGATAATAAAGGCCTATCATGAAAAAAGGGGGGATTTTAAGAGAAAGAAAATAATTGTACCTGGTTCGGCCCATGGAACCAATCCTGCTTCGGCTGCCTGTGCAGGCTTTGATGTAGTGGAAGTCAAGTCTGATGAAGATGGAACGGTTGATATTGAATCTTTAAAGTCCCTGTTAGATGACGAAGTGGCGGGACTCATGCTTACAAACCCGAATACACTGGGCATATTTGAAAAAAATATTTCGAAAATAGCAAAGTTTGTTCACGGTGCCGGGGGACTTCTCTATTATGACGGTGCAAATATGAATGCCAATATGGGGAAAACGAGGCCCGGTGACATGGGATTTGACGTATGTCATATAAATCTGCACAAGACATTTTCAACACCTCACGGCGGGGGAGGACCAGGAAGTGGTCCTATAGGGACTAAAAAAGAGCTTTCACAGTTTTTACCTGTTCCCATCGTGTCCAAAAAAAATGAAAGGTATCACCTCGATTATGACAGGCCTTATTCCATAGGAAAAGTCAGGAACTTTTATGGAAACTTTGGTGTGATGGTGCGGGCTTTTTCCTATATATTGAGCATGGGTGCCGAAGGTCTTAGGGAAGTCAGTGAAAATGCAGTTTTAAATGCAAATTATATAAAGGAAAGTCTTAAAGATTATTACAATGTGCCTGTAGAGGGTGCCTGCAAGCATGAATGTGTACTTGGAGGGCTGAAAAATAATAAAAATGGTGTTACCACCCTTGATGTTGCCAAACGCCTTATAGATTACGGCTATCATCCACCGACAATATATTTTCCGCTTATTATAAAAGAAGCCATGATGATAGAACCTACAGAAAATGAAAAGTTAGAAACTCTGGATGAATTTGTGGAAAATATGATAAAAATCGCAGAGGAGGCGGAGAAAAATCCGGATATAGTCAGATCCGCTCCAAATACAACTTATATTAAGAGGCTGGATGAGGTTAAAGCCGCGAGGAAACCTGTGGTAAAATGGAGTAAGTAGAAGAGGGGTGCAATTATGATTGAAATTGGTAACTTTGATTTTAATAAACTTTCCATGTTTAAAGATATGGATGAATCTACTTTGAAGCTCTTAAAACAAAAGTCCTTTAAAGAATATGTCCCTAAAGGCAAGATACTGTTTTATGAAAGGGACAGGGTTGATAGAATTTACTTTATTCTGAATGGAAAGATGACCATGTACAGGATGTCGGAAGAAGGGCAGAAAAGAATTATCTATATCTTGAACGACGGGGAATTTATAAATGAAGTTACTTTTGAAAATCTACCTGTATCCATAAGCTGCCAGGCTTTTGAAGACAGCTGCATTCTGTATTTCTTAAAGAAGGATTTGATGGAAATAATGTCCGGGGATTTTGATCTCACATGTGTGATTATGAATTCCATGGCCAAAAAAATAAGAAGACTTTACAGGCAGCTAAAAAATACAGTGCCTCTGAGAATGGATAAAAAGCTGGCAGCCAAACTCTGGAAATTATCCAGGGATTATGGCGTGAAAACTGAAGAGGGAACACTTATTGATTTGAATATGAGTATAACTTATCTGGCGGATATGCTTGGAAGTACCAGGGAAACTGTTTCAAGGTGCATGAACGGTTTCAAAAAAAAGGGAATGATCATATTTCAAAATAGGAAGATAATAGTCGTAGACCCAAAAGTACTGTCACTGTATTTCAGGGGAATCTGATGGGACAAAGACGCGGCTGCGGTAAAATAAAAAAACTGTGTTTACATAATTTGTGTAAACACAGTTTTTTTATTGCAGCGTGATCTATGTCACATTATATTTTTCGTATTTGTGATATGTTAAATATATAGCAATCTTTGTTTGAATATTTTATTTCAAGGAGGAAAAAAAGAATGGGATTTTTAATTGATACTGAAGAATTCAATAATTTCCTCGAAAAACTGAGCAGGCATTATAGGATATATGCCCCGGTGAATTTAAAAGGCAAGGGGAGATTTTCTGATACGGACTCGGTGAGATATATGCAGGTCAATACCATTGAGGAGATAGAGTTCAATAAAAAATCAAATTTTTCACCCAGGGAAGTACTTCTCCCAATTACCCAGACGTTGTTTTATTTTACTGAAAATTCTGTAAAAGAACCCGAAGTGGACAGCAAAAAGATACTGCTGTTTTTAAGAAGCTGTGATGTTAATGCCATAAAAAGAATTGATGAAATTTATCTGAGAAATGGACCCGAAGATATTTACTATGGGAAGCTGAGGGATAAGGTCAAATTTGTACTTATGGAATGTGAACACAGTTTTGAGAATTGTTTTTGCTGCAGCATGGGGTGTAACACTACCCTGGATTATGATTTATTTGTGAGATATAAGGATAAAAAGGTTTTTGTGGAATGCAGGGACAGAAGTTTTGAACCGTTTTTTAAAAATGAAGGGCAGTGCGATGTAAAACCACATTTTGTAAAATCAAATGATATAAAAGTAAGGATTCCTGAAAATATAGATGAAAATATTTTCAATAATTTTATGTGGGATGAGTATTCTGCGAGATGTATTGCCTGTGGAAGGTGCAATGTGGTATGCGGAACTTGTACGTGCTTTTCCATGCAGGATATTTTCTACCGGGACAATGAAAACGCAGGTGAAAGAAGAAGAGTCTGGTCTTCCTGCATGGTGGACGGATATACGGATATAGCAGGGGGACATAGTTTTAGAAAAAGCAATGGAGAGAGAATGAGGTTTAAAGTTATGCACAAGATCTATGATTTTAGAAAGAAATTTGGATACAATATGTGCGTTGGTTGTGGAAGATGTGACGATGTATGTCCTGAATATATATCCTTTTCAAATTGTGTGAATAAATTGAATAACGCAGCCAGGGAGGTGAAATAGATGGGGAATATATATCTGCCGAAAGAAAGCAAAATATTGGATGTAAAAAAGCATACTGATATAGATTATACTTTTAGAATGGAGTTCTCAGGAAGAGTTAAACCAGGGCAATTTTTTGAGATCTCCATACCCAAGTGCGGTGAGGCGCCCATATCCGTTTGTGAAATCGGCAAGGGCTATGTGGATTTGACTATAAGACGTGTAGGAAGGGTTACAGATGTGGTTCACAGTTTATGTAAAGGAGACAGGCTTTTTATGAGAGGTCCATATGGTAACGGTTTTGATGTGGATTTATATAAAGATAAAGAACTTGTTGTAGCTGCAGGGGGAACAGGTACGGCACCTGTGAAAAGCATAATAGACTATTTTTCAGATAATAGGGATGAAATTGCAGATTTCCATGTACTTATGGGTTTCAAATCGCCGGAGGATATTTTGTTTAAAGACAGCATAAAAAAGTGGAGCAGAAATGTCGATGTAATTTTAACGGTGGATAGGGCAGATGAAAATTACCATGGGAATGTGGGGCTTATTACCAAATATATCAAGAATATTCCAATCAAAAATCTGAATCAGGCACAGGCCATTGTAGTTGGTCCCCCGATGATGATGAAATTTACAATAGATGAATTCTTAAAAAGGGGAATTAGTGAAGAAAACATTTGGGTTTCCTATGAGAGAAAAATGTGCTGCGGTTTAGGCAAATGCGGTCACTGCAGGATGAATGACACCTATATATGTCTGGAAGGCCCGGTATTTAACTATGTTAAGGCCAAACATATGGTGGATTAGAAGAGGAGGGTTGTTTATGGATATTGATGTAAAAGCCCTGAAAAAAAACGCATTCAGGGTGACTAAGGAAAGAGGCAAAACGGCTATAAGGATAAGAGTGCCGGGAGGGCATATGAAAGCAAAATATTTTACCCTGCTTCAAAAAATTTCAGAAGAATATGGGAATGGAACAATTCACATTACAACCAGGCAGGGATTTGAAATACCGGGCATTGATATGAAAAATATAGCATTGATAAATGAACTCATACAGCCTGTTATTGAAGGACTTGAAATAAACCAGAAAAATGTAAACGGAGGATATCCGGCTTCAGGTGCAAGAAATGTCTGCGCCTGTATAGGCAGCAGGGTATGCCCTTTTGCAAACTATGACACTACTGCTTTTGCAAAAAGAATAGAAAAAGCCATATTTCCCAACGACTATCACGTGAAGATTGCACTCACAGGGTGTCCCAATGATTGTATAAAGGCCAGGATGCATGACTTTGGGATCGTAGGGATGACGGAGCCGCAGTATGACAGCTGCAGGTGTATAGGCTGCAAGTCCTGTGTCAATAACTGTAAACTCAGATCTGCAGATGCTCTCAGCTTTGAAAATTTTAAAGTTGTGAGAGATGGCAGCAAGTGTATAGGCTGCGGGGAATGTGTGGGCAAGTGCCCGGCAGGTGCATGGACAAGGAACGGTAAAAAATACTACAAGCTGATTATAATGGGAAGAACCGGTAAAAAGGATCCCAGAATTGGGCGTGAGTTCATCAAGTGGATAGACAATGAAGACAGCATTATAAGAATAATTTTAAATACCTATGACTATATAGAAAACTATATGGATAAAAATGCTCCCGGCGGAAAAGAACATGTGGGGTATATTGTGGACAGAACCGGATATCAGGAATTTAAGAGATGGGCTTTAAAAGGGGTAAGACTTAATCCAGAAGCCGAAGTTAAAGAACATATCAACTGGTGAAAAACTTTATACGGCATATTAAAAAGGAGTGATAAAAAATATGGAAAATTTGAACTTGAAGGGGAATTCAAGGCAGGGGCTTGCAGGGGCAACGTTGGGTTTTTTTGTGGGGTTTGCAGCAGTGGCTCTTTATGGGGCGACGGCTTCTGTATTCAAACACAGTTTTCTAGATCTGAACCCCATTTTGCTGGCATTACTTGTTGCCATACCGAATTTGTCAGGATCGCTTCTCAGAATACCTTTTGCAGCCTGGGTGGATGTAAATGGGGGTAAAAAACCATTTATAGTACTGCTCCTGCTTTCGATAGTTGGCATGACCGGCCTGTATGTGATTATGGCTTTTTTCAAACAGGATCTGGGCGGGTGTTATTCCCAGCTTTTGATCTTTGGCGCACTGTCGGGGTGCGGAATAGCCACATTTTCTGTAGGAGTTAGCCAGGCTTCCTACTGGTTTCCTCAGGATAAACAGGGGATAGCTCTTGGAATATATGGAGGTGTTGGGAATCTGGCACCGGGAATATTTACGCTGCTGCTTCCAAACATAGCACTTCCTCTGCTGGGCTTGTCAGGTTCTTATCTGGCCTGGCTTATATTTCTGATAATAGGTACCATAGCCTATGCCGTCATAGGGAAAAATGCATGGTATTTTCAACTGATTAATTCGGGGGCGGAAAAAGAGGAAGCAAGGAAAATAGCTTCAGAAAAGTATGGACAGGAGCTGTTCCCAAATAACAAGCTCAGTGAAAGTCTGATGATTTCGGCAAAAACTTTGAAAACCTGGGCACTGGTTCTGGTGTATTTTACTACCTTTGGAGGTTTCCTAGCATTGACAAGCTGGCTGCCTACCTATTTTACAAGCTTTTTCAAACTCAATTTGAAAATGGCAGGCCTTTTGACGGCTGTGTATTCTATCGCCACATCTCTCATAAGAATTTATGGCGGTAAGATATCTGATAAAAGAGGAGGAGAATATACGTCGGCGGCAGCACTTATTGTGATGCTTATAGGGGCAGTATGCATGACTATAACTTCTTCGCTGCCTATAGCCGTTTTGGGAATTCTGCTTTTAGCAGCTGGAATGGGAGTCACAAATGCGGCTGTATTTAAGATACTTCCTAAAGCAGTCCCGCATGCAGTCGGAGGAGCTTCAGGATGGGTCGGAGGACTGGGAGCTTTCGGGGGTTTCGTCATACCGCCTTTTATGGCATCCTTCATAGATAAAACTGGCAGGAGCTTAAGCGGGTATCAAAAGGGGTTCCTTATATTTGTGGTATTATCCGTGATTTCATTTTTAATTGTGAATTTTCTTAGAATTAATTCCGTAAAGAAAGAGAGATGATCTAATTATCATGAAAGTGAAACAATCTACATGCAATTATTGTTCCCTTGCGTGCAATCTGGATTTTTATGTGGATGACAATAAAATAAAGAAAATACTTCCAACCAAAGGGTATCCTGTAAACGATGGATTCTGTTGTATAAAAGGATTGAATTTATCCAGACAATGTACTAAATTCAAAACCAGGGGAATGCCGCTTATAAGAGATAAAAAGGGAAAAATTCATTTTGTCTCGTGGAAAGATGCATTTGAAACCTTTGCAATCAAAATGAACTCCATTCAGAAAAAATACGGGAAACAGAGTGCTGCATATTTGAGTACAGGACAGATAACGACTGAAGAAATGGCACTTCTGGGATTTATAGGGAGAATGTATATGGGGATCAGCGGTGATGGAAATACAAGACTTTGCATGAGTACATCGGCTGTGGCCTATAAACAGAGTTTTGGATTTGATGCTCCGCCCTATACTTTGAAGGATTTGGAAATTTCAGATACCATTGTACTCGTCGGGGCAAATCCCGTAGTTGCACATCCCATTGCCTGGAGCCGCATAAGAGAGAATAAAACCGCAAAAATAATAACCATTGACCCGAGAAAATCGGAAACGGCGGTCAATTCTGACTGGTGGATAGGTATAAAACCAAAATCTGATATTGTATTTTTATATACCCTGGCCAATGTGCTTATAAATAAAAACTGGATTGACAGAGATTATATCGTGAATTGTTCAGAAAATTTTGAAATATTCAAAGAACACGTTAAAAAATATTCTCTGGAATATGCAGAGAGAAAGACAGGCATTTCAGGTAAAGATATAATTAAGCTTGCCGGATTGATTCACAAAGGTGAAAAGGTTTCATTCTGGTGGACCATGGGGGTAAACCAGGGATGGCAAGCTGTGAGAACTGCCCAGGCCATAATAGATCTTGCAGTTATCACTGGGAATATGGGAAGAGAGGGAACTGGAGCAAATTCACTGTCTGGACAGTGCAATGCCATGGGATCAAGATTGTACAGCAACACCACGGCTTTATACGGGGGAAGAGATTTTGACAATCCGGTGCACAGAAAAGAGATCTCATCTATTTTAGATGTGGATGAAAAGATGATACCTGAAAAACCTACTATTCCATATAATGAAATTATCAACAGAATAAACGGCGGGGATATCAAAGCACTTTGGGTAATTGGAACAAATCCTGCACATTCCTGGGCAAATAATGGGGAATTCAAAAGAGCAGTTAAAAATTTGGAGCTTTTAGTTGTACAGGACATATATGCTGATACGGATACTTCCAAACTATGTGATCTGTTTTTGCCTTCTGTCCCGGCTTTAAAAAAAGAAGGCTCTTTTATAAATACTGAAAGGCGTATTTCAGCGGTGGTACCTGTACTTAAAAAAGAGAAGGGAGAATTGACTGATTATGACATACTGCTTGGAATAGGAAGGGCCTTCAAAATAGGAAAATCCCTGGAAAAATGGAAAACACCAAGACATGCTTTTGAACTGATAAAGGAGTTCAGCAGGGGGATGCCATGTGATATAACCGGAGTGGATTATAAAAAGTTAATTTTTTCAAGAGGAATACAGTGGCCCTTTAGAGAGGGCGACAAACTGGATGATGAGAGGAGATTGTTTGAGGACAATAGATATTTTACGCCAAATGGAAAGGTTAAGCTTATCTATGAGGAACCAGTAAAAAATCCGGCCGCTGCAGGTGAAGATTTTCCCTACATATTGAATTCAGGGAGGGGAACCGTAGGACAGTGGCATACACAGACTAGAACCCGGGAAATTGAATTTGTAAAGGACAGTTCCATGGCGTCTGCCTATATTTTCATGAATTTCAAATTGGCTGAAAGGTTGGGTTTAAAGCGAAATGAATATGCAATTATATCGTCTATAAATGGGTGTAAAAGTAAATTCAAGGTTATACCTACGGATAATATCGGCGAAAACCAGCTATTTGCCCCGATTCACTATATAGAAACAAATTTCCTGACACCATCTGTATTTGACAGATATTCAAGGGAGCCTTCCTATAAGTGTACAGCTGTAAATGTGAAAAAAATTCAAAACTCTAGGAGATGATGATTTTGAAGAGGATAAAAATAGACAGGAACAGGTGTATAGGTTGTCTTACCTGTACTACTGCCTGTATTGTCTCCCATAATTGTGCGGACAACAGAAGCAGAATTACCATGAGCAGCAGCGGAAGATACGCCCCTATATTCTGCAGGCATTGTGACAAGCCCGAATGTGTGTATACCTGTATGACAGGTGCCATGAGCAAGAATCAAGAGACTGGAATAGTGGGATATGATAAATCACGGTGTGCAAGTTGTTTTATGTGCATAATGGCATGTCCTTACGGGGTATTGAAAGCAGACAGTGAAAACAGTAAAGAGATTATGAAATGTGATATGTGTCAGCATACGGAAAGCGGCAGGCCGCAGTGTGTAGAGCGATGTCCCATGTCTGCCATTACTTTGGAGGAGGTGTGAAATCCATGAGATATATTGTGATAGGGGCGTCCGCTTCTGGTATAAATGGTGCCAAAACTCTAAGACAGCTTCAGCCAAATGCGGAAATAATAATGGTTTCGGAGGATAGGTATGTCTATTCCAGATGCATACTGCACCGATATATCAGCGGTGACAGGGATATAAAAGGGCTTGATTTTACAGAAAAAAACTATTTTGAAAAGTACAATATAAAATGGATAAATGGAGTAAAGGTTACTGAGCTCAATGATGGTAAACACAGTATAAGGCTTTCAGATAATACCGAGCTGAGCTATGACAAACTTCTTATAGCAAGCGGTGCCGGATCCTTTATACCTCCTGTTGAAAACTTAAGGGAAGCAAATAATGTATTTGGGTTGAGAACTTTGGAGGATGCTGAAAGAATAAAAGAAGCTGTAAAAAGTGTAAAAAATGTAGTTGTGCTTGGGGCAGGGCTTATCGGAGTTGATGCAGTTGCCGGGCTTTTAAACCACGGACTAAATATATATGTTGTGGAAATGAACGATAGGGTTTTGGCACTTCAATTGGACAAGTGTGCTGCAGAAAAATACCATGAACTTTTTAGAGAAAAAGGTGTAAATTTAAAACTAAAAGTTAAAGCAGAAAAACTTGTAATTGACAGGAACAATAACCCTAAAAAGATGCTTTTGAATACAGGGGAGGAAATTCCCTGTGAACTTGTAATACCGGCTGCCGGTGTAAGAGCCAATATTGACTTTTTAAAGAAAAGTAATGTAAAAGCGGATAGATCCGGTCTTGTCATTGATGAGAAAGGACAGACAAATGTAGATGATGTCTATGGTGCAGGTGATGTGACCGGAAGGAATCCTATCTGGCCTACGGCAGTAAAGGAAGGGATTGTGGCAGCCAACAATATGGCAGGCAATAGACTTTTAATGACAGATTTTTTCGGGAGTAAAAATACCATGAATTTTTTGGGGCTGGCTACTATGTCCCTGGGATTGGTGTCAGCACCGGATGAAACCTATAATGAAGAGATAGAAATCAAAGGTGGAAATTATAAAAAGATAGTGCATAAAGAAGGTGTGATATATGGGGCAATAATTCAGGGGGATCTGTCCTATGCAGGCATATTGACTCAGCTCATCAGCAAGAAGATAGATATATCGAGAGTAAAAAAACCAATTTTTGAAATAGATTATTCAGATTTCTTTAATTTAAAGGAAAATTTGGAGTATACTTATTAGTATCATATGAGTCAAAGGAAGTTGAACAGCATGGCTGAGAACTATTTTACCAATGCAGCTGCACTGGCGAGAGATCTGTGTGCAAAAAAATTGGAAAAGGGAGATATTGCAGTAGATGCCACCATGGGAAAGGGTAATGATACTGTGCTTTTGGCAGAACTTGTAGGCATTTCGGGAAAAGTATATGCTTTTGATATACAGAGAGAGGCAGTTGGCATTACAAAAAAGAATTTAGATGAAAGAAATTTATCAAGACAGGTGGAGCTTATAAATGACGGACATGAAAACATGGACAGATATATACATGAAAAGGTAAAACTTGTTATATTCAATCTGGGGTATCTTCCAGGGGGGAATCATGATATCACCACCAGGACGGAAACTACACTGGCTGCCCTTAAAAAATCCATCAGGCTTATTCGGCAAAATGGAGTTGTAGTTTTGGTAGTGTACAGTGGACATGAGCAGGGGAAGGTTGAAAAAGATGTTCTGGGGACTTATTTGAAAAGTCTGGATCAAAAAAAATATACTGTAATAAGTACGTCTTTTATAAATCAAATAAATTGTCCGCCAATGCTTGTGGCAATTGAAAAGAGATTAGAATAAAGTGGGAACAGGATATTGACAAAATACTTTGATAATTATAAAATATAAGTATAATAATTAAATATTGATTCTTATCAAGAGTGGTGGAGGGACTGGCCCTATGATGCCCGGCAACCTGAATTTATATTATTCAATGGTGCCAATTCCAGCAGGTTAACCTGAGAGATGAGAAATGAAAGGATA
>ENA-UOOI01000892-UOOI01000892.1-fermentation-metagenome-genome-assembly--contig:-NODE-892-length-35019-cov-32.917229_pt1 | contig 35019 bp, 31 predicted proteins | sample MGYA00245779_ERZ724027 | MGnify/ENA primary metagenome ERZ724027 (study PRJEB28704, sample SAMN03018318) | fermentation metagenome | biome: anthropogenic terrestrial biome; feature: soil; material...
GTGAACAGGCGAAACGGGATGCTCAAAAAATCAATACTATACTTTAACATAGCCTAACTTTAAGGGGGATGATGTAAGGTTGCATCCCCCAAAGTTTTTTAAAATATTCATTGCTTTGGAGAGTGTAATTATGTCTTTTTTATTTTGGAAAAGAAAAGATAGACAACAAAGCTTGTATGAAAAAATAGATTTAAAAAGGGTCCCAACCCATGTGGCCATAATAATGGATGGAAATGGAAGATGGGCTAAGAGCAGGAATCTTCCAAGGGTGATTGGACACAGAGCCGGAGTCGAAGCTATAAAGGAAATCGTAAAAGCATCTTCAGAATTGGGGGTGAAGGTGCTTACATTATATGCGTTTTCAACGGAAAATTGGAAGCGGCCCGCTGATGAAGTGAGCAGTTTGATGAAACTGCTTGTAGAATTCTTAAGAAAAGAAACAAAAGAACTTGACGACAATAATGTAAATATGAGGTGCATAGGCGATATAAGCAAGCTTCCGGTAACTTGTCAGCAAGAGCTTCACAAGTCATTTGATATCACTTCAAATAATACCGGATTGATATTGAATATTGCTTTAAATTATGGCGGCAGGGCTGAAATAGTAAACGCCGTAAAAGCCATATCTAAAAGGGTCAAAGATGGGACCCTCAAGATCGAGAACATCGATGAAAATACGATATCAAGTTTTCTATATACATCCAAACTTCCGGATCCGGATCTCATAATAAGGCCTAGCGGAGAATTAAGATTAAGCAATTTTCTGCTGTGGCAGGGTGCATACTCGGAACTTTGGTTTTCAAATATCAACTGGCCCGATTTTGACAGGGAGAATTACTATCGGGCGATAATCGATTACCAGAAGAGAGACAGGAGATTTGGAGGAATAAAGGATTAGAAGGAAGGTAACGTCAATGCTTTTTAAAAGGGTGGTAAGTGCCTTGATCGGGCTGCCTATTTTATTCTTGTCGGTGCTGATAAGCTCAAGAGTATTCTATATTGCTTTGTGCTTTATTACAGCGATAGGCCTTTTCGAATACTTTTCGGCAGCTGAAAAGGGCGGCTTAAAACCTATGAAATATACAGGGACTTTTGCCGGCATTATGTTGCTTATTCTGATAATGGATAAGGGAAACCATGGTTTGATAATTCCCTTGATTACATTGACAAGCTTTATGCTCCTTGCAATTCCCGTATTCAATAAGAAACACGATTTTGCAAGTTCCGGCGTTACAATGCTTGGCATACTTTATGTACCGCTTTTTTTCGGCTATCTGTACCTTATAAGGTCAATGCCTGGAAACGGCGTATATTTGATATGGTTTGTATTCATAATAGCTTTTCTATCGGATACTTTCGCATACTTTATAGGAAGAAAATTTGGAAAGACAAAATTGTCTCCGAGGGTAAGCCCTAAAAAAACTGTGGAGGGTGCGGTCGGAGGGATTTTAGCGAGCACTCTAGGATGTACCATATACGGAATAGCGCTTGATGCATACATGATTGCAAACATACCCCTCATACATCTGCTTGTTATGGGGGTCGTAGGAAGTATCATTTCAATCATAGGCGATCTTGCCGCATCATCGATAAAAAGAAATGTCGGCATCAAGGATTACGGCAATATCATGCCAGGTCATGGAGGAGTGCTTGACAGATTCGATAGCATACTTTTTGTAGCACCTTTAATATATTATTATATAACCTATGTTTTATAGGATGATCTTATGTGCATCTCAAAGCTTTAATAAGGACAGTGGCGGTATGTGCGGCAATTTATATTTTGATAAAACTTTGCTTGTATTTGCTATCCCCTTTTTTGGTATCTTATATAATAAGCATAATTGTTGAACCTTTGGTAGGGGTGATGACAGATAAATTTAAATTCAACCATACCGTGTCCATAATTTTAGCTTTGATTTTTTTTTGCTGTATTTCTTTTTCAGCCTCTTATTTTTTAATACACAGCATTTATGATGAAACACTAGTCATAATAAAGTACTGGCCGCATTATTATGATTTGTTGAACAATTTCACAAGGAACATATACAATTTTCTAAAAGATAATTTCAATATAATCATCGAAAACCAGGATGCCGCAGTGTTGAACGCGGACAGAATGCTGAATGAACTCATTAAAATATTCGTATACCTTAAGGAGTACATATTAAAAATAATCTATTCCATGCCTGATATAATAATGTATATTTCATTTAGCATCATTGCAACCTTTTTTATAATGAGGGATAAGGATAAGATTTTGCGTTCAACCCGCAAACTGCTGCCGGCCAAAGCGGTAAATATTGCTTCAAAGCTCAATAAAACGGTTATCAATATATTGAGGACGGAATTCATACTCGTATTGATAAGCACGATACAGTTTATATTGGGTTTTATAATGCTACATATTGATTATGCCGTGATTCTTGGAATAATAGCAGGGATTTTGGATATCCTTCCACTTGTGGGACCCGGCATATTGTTCATACCATGGATAATATACAGCTTTGCATGCGGCAAAATTATTTTTGCTGTTTCATTATTATGTCTTTATATTATAATAATAATTACGAGGCAGATACTAGAGACAAAGCTTATGAGCGGAAGACTAGACCTGCACCCTCTTGTTATTTTAATTTCAATATACATAGGCTTGAAATTCTTTGGAGTGCTCGGAGCGATTTTAGGGCCTGTAATTGCAGCAACTCTGAAGATGGTGTATTTGGAAAGCCTGGATTAGGAGCAGATTGACGTGAAAAATATATCGATATTGGGTTCAACGGGTTCCATAGGAACTCAGGCTCTGGATGTCATAAGGCATAACCGGGGAAAATTTAATGTTGTGGGTTTAAGCGCAAACAAAAATATAGAACTTCTATATAAACAGATAATCGAGTTTAAACCAAAACTAGCCGCGGTTTTTGATCAAGACAGTGCGGTAAATTTAAGCAAAATGCTTAAAGGCACTAAAACTGAAGTCACATGCGGAATGGATGGGCTGATAGCAGCAGCCGAGATGGATGATGCTGATACGATTTTGACATCGGTTGTTGGAATGGTAGGATTGGTGCCTACCATAAGCGCGATAAAGAAAAACAAAGAAATTGCATTGGCAAACAAAGAGACGCTTGTTGCCGGAGGAAGCATTGTAAAAGAGGCTCTAAAAAAATCCAGCGCAAAGCTTGTTCCTGTGGACAGCGAGCATTGTGCAATTTTTCAGTGCCTTCAGTCTTCAAGCAGCAAAGATGAAGTAAAAAGGCTTATACTTACTGCATCCGGGGGCCCGTTTAGGGGGAAAAAGAGGGATGAACTTGAATGGGTGACCCCTCAAATGGCTCTGAAGCATCCCAATTGGAACATGGGCAAAAAAGTCACAATAGATTCGGCAACGCTCATGAACAAGGGACTTGAAGTCATTGAAGCCCACTATCTTTTTGAAATGGATTTTGATAAAATAGATGTTGTTATACATCCTCAAAGCATAATACATTCTATGGTTGAATACAGGGACGGCTCGGTAATGGCGCAGCTTGGAGTCCATGATATGAGAAATCCTATATTATATGCCCTGGGCTATCCTGAAAGGCTTAATACGGCCCTTGAGGGGCTCGACTTTACCAAGCTTGATAAACTCACTTTTGAAAAACCTGATTATGAAAGTTTCAGGAGCCTGAAGCTGGCATATCAGGCCGGAGTCGAGGGAGGCACGATGCCGACTGTATTGAACTGCGCAAATGAAGTTGCGGTGGATATGTTCTTAAAGGGCGTTATAAAGTTTACAGACATACCTGAAATAGTCGACAGGGCTATGATGGAGCATGAAAACATAAGCCATCCGACGCTTGAGGACATTTTGCACACTGACAAGGTATCCAGGAAAAAAGTGTATGATAGATTAAAGGTGGTGAAGCAATGACAACAATACTTGCTGCGATATTCGTATTTGGGCTTCTGATAATAGGCCATGAATTCGGCCATTTTACAGTAGCAAAATTGTCGGGCATAAAAGTGCTTGAATTTTCGTTTGGAATGGGACCTAGGATTTTGAAATTCAAAAAAGGAGACACCGAATATTCATTGAGAATATTCCCGATAGGCGGTTTTGTAAGGATGCTCGGAGAAGATGAACAGGTGGATGATCCCAGGTCGTTTAGCTGTAAACCTGTTTTGGCACGCATGGCTACAGTTGCCGCAGGACCTATAATGAATGTTATAATTTCAATTTTGATATTTGCAGGAATAGCAATGGCTGTCGGCTATGCAAAGCCTGTTGTCAAGAGTTATCCTGATAAACCTAAAAGCAATCCAAACATTGTGTATCCCGTTGAGTCGGCGGGAATAAGGCCGGGGGATAAAATAGTAGAAGCAAACGGCCGCAGCGTTTTGACTTATGAGGATTTTAAGCTGTTCATGTATCAAAACGGCGGAAAAACATTCGATATGACTGTAAAGAGGGGCAATCAGAAAATAACAAAATCAATTACCCCGATATACATCAGCGAGTATAATATGTATATGGTCGGAATCGATCCTGTTTTTGAAAAAGCTTCTTTGTTTGAAGGATTACAATATGGCACATTTAATACCTGGTCGCTCACAAAACAGATGTTTTCAGCCCTAGGAGGGCTCATAACCGGTGCGACTTCAACGAATGATTTAAGCGGTCCTGTTGGTATAATAAGGTATACCGGAGAAGTTGCAAAGCAAGGATTTGCAAACCTTTTGGTATTCACATCGCTGCTCAGCATAAATCTTGCTTTGATGAATTTGATTCCATTTCCTGCTCTTGACGGGGGCTGGGTGCTTTTATTGCTCATAGAAGGGATAAGAGGCAAAAAGCTTGACCCTAACAAAGTAGGGATGCTCAATTTCGTAGGCTTTGCATTTCTTATATTGCTGACCGTGTTTGTGACATTTAAAGATGTAATGAAATTAAACATATTTTAGCTGGTGAGAATGTGGAAAGAAGAAAAACGCGAAAAGTAAGGCTGGGGAATGTATGCATAGGCGGCATGTGTCCTATAACCGTGCAGTCAATGACCAATACCGATACAAGGGATGCTTCCTCCACAATAAATCAAATAAAAGAGCTTGAAAAAGCTAAATGCGATATTGTAAGGGTTGCCGTGCCTGACATGCAATCGGCTGATGCCATACGCATGATAAAAAATAACATTCACATCCCCTTGGTTGCCGACATACATTTTGATTACAGGTTGGCAATAGCTTCTATTGAGAACGGCGTTGACGGAATCAGAATAAATCCCGGCAACATAGGGAGCGAAGAGAAGATAAAGAGTGTAATTGATGCTGCCAAATATAAAGGCATACCCATAAGGATAGGCGTAAATTCCGGATCGCTTGAAAAGGATATTTTAAGCAAATACGGCAAAGTGACATCAGAAGGGCTTATAGAGAGTGCTCTAAGGCATGTGAGCATACTTGAGAAATATGGATTTTATGATATCGTGATATCCATAAAATCGGCTTCAGTACCTATGATGATCGACTCGTACCGTCTGATATCGCAAAAAGTTGATTACCCGCTCCATCTCGGCGTTACCGAAGCCGGAACAAAAGAGATTGGGACCATAAAATCCTCAATAGGCATAGGAACGCTCCTATCTGAGGGAATCGGCGATACCATAAGGGTGTCTCTGACAGGAAACCCTTTGGATGAAGTAAAAGTCGGCAGACATATACTAAAATCTCTGGGAATCATAAAAGACGGGATCGACTTTATATCATGCCCGACATGCGGCAGAACCGACATAGATTTAATCAAAATCGCCGGTGAGGTCGAGAAAAGACTGGAAGGCATTGATAAGAATATAAAGGTGGCTGTGATGGGATGCGTTGTAAATGGTCCCGGAGAAGCCAGAGAAGCCGATATAGGGCTTGCAGGAGGCCATAAGGAATGCTTGATATTCAAAAAAGGCAAGCCTATAAGAAAAGTCCCGGAGGATATGGCTGTTGATGAACTGATGAAGGAGATAAACAATCTATAGTAAAATTAAAAAGGTTTGGGAAGAATAGAACAGAGAACCATCTGTTCTATTTTTATGCTAAAATATACTATGTGGCAAAGGCAAAGTTATAAATCCTAGTTTAAACACTTTGCACTCCGGGAGGATGCCAATGAAAGTCAATGCAATTATACCGGCTTTTAATGAAGAAAAAACAATCGGTGATATCATAGGAACTTTAAAGGAAGTAGACTACATATCAGGCATAACGGTTGTAAGCGACGGTTCTAGAGACGGCACTGCAGAAGTTGCCAAGTCAATGGGAGCCGATGTGATAGATCTTGATGAGAATATAGGAAAGGGCGGCGCCATAAAGATTGGCATTGAAAAGTCCACGGGTGATATAATACTTCTTTTAGATGCTGATCTGATAGGCCTTAAAAGAGAACACATCGTGAATTTGATAGAGCCTGTAATGATGAATGAAGCCGACATGACGCTCGGGATTTTTGCCCGCGGAAGGCTTTCCACAGATCTGGCTCAAAAAATTTCACCATATCTTTCAGGGCAGAGGGCTCTTAAAGGTGATTTGGCAGATGATATTTTAAAACTGGATATTTCAAGATATGGAGCTGAAATCGTGATGACCAGGTATGCTATCAGAGAGAATAAAAGGATAAAGATTGTGAGCTTGTATAATGCAACCCATTATACAAAAGAGGAAAAGCTTGGACTTGCAAAGGGTTTTGCAGCAAGAATGAAGATGTACTGGGACATTGTGAAGTGCTTGAAGAATTGAGAGGGGGGCTTTTATGTCAAAGAATCTAAGTGAAGTTTTAGAAGGAGTAGATATTGACAAAAACATCAAAACATTGATACCGCATATTGAAATCGTCAAGGTCTCGGTAAACAGGAGAAGCAAAAAGTGGAACGTATATATAAAATCTGTCTGCCCTATAAGCTCAAATGTCATGGATGCAATAAAATCAATGATAAAATATAAATATTCGATAGATAACGATATAAACATAATATGTGAAAACAGCGCCGAGAGTCAAAACGAGGTTTCAAAAATCGATACTGATGATGTTATAAAACACATATCGACGATGTTTCCCTCTGCCGGAGGCTGGATAAAGAATTCAGAAACAATGGTTGAAGGCAATGATTATGATTTTATACTTTGGACGGAATTTGGAGTAAAATTTCTTCTTTCAAAAGGCTGTGACAAGCTCATGGAAGGGTACATCAGTGAGAAATACAACAGAAAAGTGCATGTCAATATTATGTACAAGGAAAAGAAAGGCTTCCAAAAAGAGTATTGCAGCGAAAAGAAAAAAGAGGATGAAAGCTTAATATCAAAGCTTATAAAGTCCCGTCCATCTGCAAAAAATGAAAGTGCAAAAGAGAGGACCAATTCATATATACTTGGAAGAAGGATTGATGAAGAGATTGCCCCGATAAAAAGCTTGAACGAAGCTTCAGGGCGGGTAACAATCGAGGGCGATGTTTTTGATGTAAAAATCATAGTAACAAGAAACAATAAAACAATAATAAGCTTTAATATTACTGATTATGAAGGTTCAATCACGGTAAAGGTTTTTACGAGCGATAAAAACTGTGAATTTCTAAAGGATTCCATAAAGCCGGGAGCAAGATTTAAGGTAAGGGGCGATGCCTCATATGACAGGTATGCAAGGGAAGTCGTAATGCTGGCATCAGACATACAACAGGTCCCGGCAATCCTCAGGGAGGATGATGCTCCGCAAAAAAGAGTTGAATTGCACCTTCACACTCAAATGAGCAGCATGGACGGGATAAGTTCGGCATCAGACCTCGTAGAGACTGCGGCAAGATGGGGGCACAGGGCTGTTGCCATAACAGATCATGGAGTTGTACAAGCTTTTCCTGAGGCTGCCGAGGCTGCAAAGAAAAATAATATAAAGGTAATATACGGCGTGGAATCATATCTTGCAGACGATGGTGCTCCGATCGTATTAAACGCCAATGATATGGATATCTCGGGTGAATATATTGCACTCGATATAGAAACTACAGGGCTTTCATCTTCAAATGACAGGATAATCGAAATAGGCGCAGCCAGGATAAGGAATGGCAATGTGGTTGAGGAGTTTAATGAGCTTATTGATCCTGAAATACCGATTCCTGAAAATATAGTGCAGCTTACCGGAATCGACGATACCATGGTATCCGGCAAGAGAAAGATAAACGAAGTGCTTCCGGATTTTATAAATTTTGCTAAAGATGGAGTATTGGTTGCCCACAATGCCAAATTTGATATAGGATTCATCAAAAAAAACTGCAGGGAGTTGAATATAGAAATAAATAACCCTGTTATTGACACACTCACGCTATCCAAACTGCTGTTTCCAAACCTAAAGCGGTATAAGCTCGATGTCGTGGCAAAACATCTTGGAATAAGCCTAAAGAACCATCACAGGGCAGTGGATGATGCCGTGTGTGCCGGAAACATTCTTATAAAATGCATTGATATCATGAAGGATAAGAATGTAAAGACTATTTCAGATATAAACAAATTGTTTAAGGGCAAGCAGGACTTCAAAAAGATGAATACATACCACACCGTGCTCCTTGTTAAAAACCATGAAGGGCTTTTAAACCTGTATAAGCTTATTTCAATATCGCATTTGAATTATTTTTATAGAAAGCCCAGAATTTTAAAAAGCGTGCTTGAAAAATACCGTGAAGGCATAATAGTCGGTTCAGGATGCCAGGCCGGGCTGCTGTATCGTGAAATATTAAATGGAGCAAGCGACAGCGAGCTTGCCGACATTGTCAGGTTCTATGATTACCTTGAAATACAACCGCTCGGAAACAATGAGTTTATGGTAAGGGAGAATATTGTTGACAGCGAGGATACTCTCAAAAAAATCAACATGAGGATACTCAAGCTTGGCAAAAAATATAACAGGCCTGTGGTTGCAACAGGGGATGTGCATTTTCTAAATCCGCACGACGAGATTTTCAGAAGGATATTGATGCACGGCCAGGGCTATGAAGATGCCGACAATCAGGCTCCATTGTATTTTAAAACGACTGATGAAATGCTTGAAGAGTTCTCTTATCTGGGAAAGGATAATGCATATGATGTCGTTGTAAAAAATCCCAATATGATTGCCGATATGATAGAGAATATAAAACCGATACCTGATGAGACATTTCCTCCAAAGATAGACGGAGCAGATGAAGATATTAAAAATATGTCCATAAAAAGGGCACATGATATATACGGCGAAAAACTACCTGAAATAGTTGAAAAGAGGCTGGACAGGGAGTTAAGTTCAATCATAAACCATGGGTATGCCGTGCTGTATCTTATAGCGCAAAAGTTGGTTTCCAAATCAGTGCATGACGGCTATCTGGTAGGTTCGAGGGGATCTGTGGGCTCATCTTTCGTAGCGACTATGTGCGGCATAACCGAGGTAAATCCTCTGCCTCCGCATTATGTATGTCCTGATTGCAAATACTCTGAATTCATAACCGATGGTTCATATGGTTCAGGTGCCGACATGCCTGATAAAACATGTCCTAAATGCGGGTGCAAGCTCAAAAAGGATGGGCATGACATACCATTTGAAGTTTTTCTGGGCTTTGAAGGGGATAAAGAGCCTGATATCGATCTTAATTTTTCAGGTGAATATCAGCCGATAGCGCACAAATATACTGAGGAACTTTTCGGGAAGGGACATGTTTTCCGTGCAGGAACGATAGGCACGATTGCTGAAAAAACAGCATACGGGTTTGTAAAAAATTATCTTCAGGAAAAGAACATATACGCAACCCAGGCTGAAATCGATAGGCTGACAAAAGGATGCACAGGCGTAAAAAGGACTACCGGACAACATCCGGGAGGAGTAATGGTGGTTCCAAGGGACAACGAAATATATCAGTTTACTCCAGTACAGCATCCTGCTGATGATGTAAACTCAAATATAATAACCACCCATTTTGATTACCATTCCATAAGCGGAAGATTATTAAAGCTCGATATACTCGGGCATGATGACCCTACGGTGATAAGAATGCTTCAGGATCTGTCTGGAATAGATCCTAAGACCATACCAATAGGCGATAAAAAGGTTTTAAGCCTTTTCACATCTCCTGAGGCGTTAGGGGTGACAAAAGAGGATATAGACTGTGAGGTCGGAACGCTCGGGCTTCCTGAATTCGGGACCAAATTTGTAAGGCAGATGCTGGTCGATACAAAGCCTAAGACATTTGCAGAGCTGGTCAGGATAAGCGGGCTTTCACACGGTACGGATGTATGGCTCAATAATGCGCAGGAATTGATTAAAAATGGTACGGCCACATTGAAAGAAGTAATATCTACAAGGGATGACATAATGCTGTACCTGATCAAAAAGGGAATGAAGCCTAAAAGCGCTTTTACGATAATGGAAAGAGTAAGAAAGGGAAGAGGCCTAAGGGACGAGGATATTGATGAGATGAAACAAAGCGGCGTGCCTCAATGGTATATTGATTCTTGCCAAAAGATAAAATATATGTTTCCTAAGGGCCATGCGGTTGCATATGTCATGATGGCCATGAGGATAGCGTATTTTAAAGTATATATGCCCCTGTATTATTATGCTGCCTACTTTTCGATAAGGGCCGATCAGTTTGATGCGGATATAATTTCAAAGGGAGAAAACGCTGTAAAGGATAAGATCTCAGAAATAGAGAAACAGGGAAATGATGCTTCCCAAAAGGATAAAGAACTTTTAACGATACTTGAGATTGCATATGAGATGTATAAAAGAGGATTTAAATTTTACAATGTGGATATTTACAAATCCGATGCCGTAAAATTTTTAATAAGGGATGACGGCCTCTTGCCTCCTTTGAATTCTTTGCAAGGGCTTGGCGTAAATGCCGCCAAAAATATAGCGCGGGCCAGGGAGGATGGAGAGTACATATCGATTGAAGATTTAAGGACAAGGGCAAAAGTGTCAAAAACCGTTGTAGAGATATTGAAAAATCACGGATGCTTAAAAGGTATGCCCGAAACCAACCAGCTTACACTATTTTAAACTTGAAAAGATTGCAAATAGATGTTATAATATCTCTGTGTTTGACAAGATAATGAATTTTGCTTAAAGAGTGGGTTTTTCCCACTCTTTAATGTTAATACTGTATTAATTGAAAGTTTGATGAATATAACTTATGCAGTATTGTCCGTAAAGTCATGGCGTAGAATAATGGATATACATATTACAAAAAATAAAGTTTGTGAATGTTCAAATGCACAGAAAGCTATTGCTTATTTAGGAGGGTATATATCATGCCGACCGCGAAAGTTGAACAGACAGTTGAAGATATTGCAAAACCTATAGCTGAGAGTTTGGGGATTGCGCTTATAGATGTAGAGTATAGAAAAGAAGGAAAAAATCATGTGCTTAGGGTAACAATCGATAAGCCTGAGGGAGTTACTATTGAAGACTGTGAACACATGAGCCGGGAGCTTGATGTAAAGCTCGACGAAGCGGATCCCATAGAGGAAAGTTACAGCCTTGAGGTGCAGTCTCCCGGAGAGAGAACATTGAGAAGGGACAGCGAATTTGAATATTTTAAGGGAAGAGATGTTGAAGTCAAATTATATTATGCCATAGACGGCCAAAAGTTATATGATGGGAAACTCTTGGGGTTAGAAAAAGATAACATAGCAATAATGCTGAATGACGGGTGTGAAAAAAGTTTTGACAGGGAAAAAGTATCCAGCGTAAGATTGAAAATTAATTTTTAAAGGAGGTCTTAAATATGAATGGGGAATTTATTGAAGCAATGGCTCAATTAGGAAGAGAAAAAGGCATAAAGCCTGAAATATTGCTGGAAGCTCTTGAGTCGGCCCTCATATCAGCTTATAAAAAGAACTTCGGCACAGCGCAAAATGTTAAAACTGTAATAAACCGTGATACTGGAGATGTCCATGTCTATGCACAGAAAACCGTGGTAGACGAAGTTTATGACAATCTTCTTGAAATCAGTATAGATGATGCTCAGAAAATCGATAAAACTTATAAGTTAGGTGATATCGTCGATATCGAAGTTACTCCAAGGAAATTCGGAAGGATTGCCGCACAAACCGCTAAACAGGTTGTGGTGCAGAAAATAAGAGAAGCAGAAAGGAACATAATATACGAAGAGTTTTCCAATAAGGAAAATGACATGGTAGTGGGCACAGTGCTTAGGAAAGATAAACAAAATGTATACATTGATCTTGGAAAAACTGAGGCCATATTAAGCCCGAGCGAGCAGATGCCCAATGAAGAGTATAACTTCGGCGACAGGCTGAAATTATATATTGTGGAGGTCAAAAAAACAAGCAAAGGCCCTCAAATAATCGTGTCAAGGACTCATCCCGGATTATTGAAACGCCTGTTTGAACAGGAAGTCCCTGAAATATTCCAGGGTATCGTTGAAATAAAGGGGATAGCCAGGGAGGCAGGTTCAAGGACCAAAATAGCCGTGTATTCCCATGATGAAAACGTTGATCCCACGGGAGCGTGCATAGGCCAGAAGGGAACAAGGGTGCAGGCTATAGTCGATGAGCTCAAAGGCGAAAAAATCGATGTCATCAAATGGAGCAAATCTCCTGAGGAATTCATAGCTAGTGCTTTGAGCCCTGCAAAAGTGCTTTCGGTTGAGCTAAATGAGGATGAAAAATCCGCAAGAGTGATGGTAATGGACTTTCAGCTGTCTCTGGCAATAGGCAAAGAAGGCCAAAATGCCAGATTGGCAGCTAAACTTACAGGTTGGAAGATAGATATAAAGAGTCAGCCCAATATGGAGACTATCGAAGGCAATGTAGATAATATTGAGGATAAGGGGGATACTGATGCAGAGAGTTAAAAAAATTCCTCTTAGAAAATGCCTGGGATGCCAGGAGATGAAGCCTAAAAAAGAACTCGTAAGGATTGTAAGGGCTGCACATACTGATGAAATAAAGATAGACATTAAAGGAAAGATGGCTGGAAGAGGAGCATATATATGCAGAAATTCGGAATGCTTTGAAAAAGCATATAAAACCAAAAGGATAGAAAAGGCTCTTGAAAGAGAGATAAGTCCTGAAATATATGAGGTGTTGAAGAAGGAGATAGTTCCGGTTGAATGAAAACAAGTTTTATTCGTTCTTAGGAATAATAAAAAAGTCAGGCAATTTGATATCAGGTTACAACATATGTGAAATCGAAATTAAAAAGAACAAATGCAAGCTTATCATAATTGCAGAAGATGCATCTTTAAATACAAAGCGTAAGTTTGTGGAACTCTGTGAAAAGATGAACATTAAATACATTGTATATGGATGCAAGAGGAAACTTGGTATATGCATTGGAAAGGATGAAACATCTGTTATGGGGATCGAAAATGATGATATGTCAAGGGTGGTTTTGGATATGTTGAAATAAGTTTAATAAATACGGGGGTGAAAGACTTGTCAAAATTAAGAGTATATGAACTTGCCAAACAATTAGGCGTTGCAAGCAGAGATATAATAGAATTTTTAAGAGAGTTTAACTTTAATGTAAAGAATCACATGAGTGTCGTGAATGATGAAGCTATAAAGCTTGCATCTGAGTACTTTGATGATAAAAAAGAAGATAAGAAGGAAGATAAAGCTTCAAATGCGCTGGAGCAAGATAATGATTTAGAGGGACTTGAAGAAATTGCACCACTCGGTAAGGTTCCTATTAAAGATGAAAAAGCAAAGAAAGTTTCAAACAAGCAGGTAAAGCGCAAAAATACTAAGAAAACCGATTTCAAAGTTAAGGTGCAGACTGCAGAGAAGGAAGAGAGCAATAAGGAGATATATATAAGAGATGGAATAACGGTAAAGGAATTATCCGAAAAGCTTGGTAAACAAGTCTCTGAAGTTATCAAAAAACTTATAATGATGGGTATCATGGCTAATATAAACCATGAGCTTGATTTTGATACGGCAGAAAAGATAGCTAAAGAATATAAGATTACCGTAAAAAAGGAAGAACCCAAGAGTATTGAGGAGACGATTATAGATGATGCCCCCGATAAAAAAGATGATTTAGTGCCAAGACCGCCTGTGGTTACGATAATGGGCCATGTTGATCATGGTAAGACATCGCTTCTTGACATAATAAGAAAATCCCATATAACGCTTACCGAAGCAGGAGGAATAACACAGCACATAGGAGCCTATACCGTAAACATTAAAGGCAACAAGATAACTTTCTTTGATACGCCGGGCCATGAAGCTTTCACTTCAATGAGAGCAAGAGGGGCTCAGGCTACTGATATTTCAGTATTGGTAGTTGCGGCAGATGATGGTGTAATGCCCCAGACGATAGAGGCTATAAACCATTCCAAAGCAGCAAATGTTCCAATAATCGTAGCCATAAATAAAATAGATAAACCCAATGCAAATGTTGACAGAGTGAAACAGGAACTTGCAGAGCAAGGCCTTGTAGCCGAAGATTGGGGTGGAGATACGATATGCGTGCTGGTTTCCGCAAAAACCGGAGAAGGCATAGACAATCTCCTTGAGATGATACTGCTCGTTGCCGAAATGTCTGAATTGAAAGCAAATCCAAATAGGCTGGCTAATGGAGTGGTAATTGAATCCAAACTTGATAAAGGAAGAGGCCCTGTAGCCACAGTATTGATTAAAAATGGCACTCTAAAGGTTGGCGATCACATAGTAGCGGGAGTTACCTATGGAAAGGTCAGAGCTATGTTTGACGACAAGGGAAAGAGCGTAAGATCGGCCGGGCCGTCAATACCGGTGGAAGTACTGGGATTTAGTGAAATACCTGATGCAGGCGATATCATGAATGCCGTAAAATCTGAAAAGGGAGCAAAGCAGATAGCCGAAAAAAGGATTGCTGCCAACAGGGACAGGATGATAAACGATCCGCACAGGGTAACGCTTGAGAACCTGTTTGACCAGATTGAAGAGGGCGAAATAAAGGAGCTCAACATAATAATAAAAGGCGATGTGCAGGGCTCTGTAGAAGCTCTTGAACAGTCATTGGAGAAGCTTTCAAATGAAAATGTAAAGGTAAAGGTAATCCACGGAGGCGTTGGTGCGATAACCGAATATGATGTTATGCTGGCATCTGCCTCAAATGCCGTAATAATAGGATTTAATGTAAGACCTGATACCAAATCCAGATTGCTTGCTGAAAAAGAAAAGGTCGATATAAAGACATACAGGATAATATATGAAGTAATAGATGATGTAGAGGCTGCAATGAAGGGAATGCTTGAGCCTGAGTTTAAAGAAGTCGTAAGGGGAAGAGCAGAAGTCAGGGCAATATTCAAGGTTTCCAGCATAGGAACGATTGCAGGATGTTACGTCACTGAAGGCAAGATAAATCGATCAAACAATATAAGGGTCATAAGAGACGGCATAGTCATAAATGAGGGAAAACTGGCATCACTAAAGAGGTTCAAAGATGATGTAAAGGAAGTATCCCAAGGTTATGAATGTGGGCTGAATGTAGAAAAATTCAATGATATAAAAGAGGGCGACGTCATAGAGTCCTTTGAAATGGAGCAAGTTGAAAGGACTGAATAGTAAGGGAAACAATCCATGAAATTCGCCAAGTTTTAAATTTGGCTCATTACAAAAAAGGTGGCAGATTATATGAGTTTTGAAAGGGCAGACCGCATTGCGGAAGAACTTAAACGCGAAATAAGCGATTTGATCAGAAATGAAATAAGAGACCCCAGAATAGCTGAATTTACAAGCATAACATCTGTTGAAGTGACAAGGGATTTAAGATATGCCAAAGTGTTTGTAAGTGTGCTTGGAGACGACAAGCAAAAGGATGACACATTATCCGGATTGAAAAGCGCTGCAGGGTTTGTAAGGAGGGAAATAGGAAAAAGGGTGAAATTGAGATACACTCCTGAAATATTATTTGAAATTGACAAATCCATTGAGCATGGCATATATATATCTAAACTCATTGACAAAGTCAACAAGGCAGGGGAAGATAAAAAATGATAGCTTCAAAGATTGCCGGCATGCTTAAGGAAAAGGACAATATTGCAATAGTTTCTCATGTTATGGCTGACGGAGACAGCATAGGCTCTATGCTTGCCCTGTACAATGCTTTAAAGAAAATGAACAAGAATGTGTCTGCATTGACGGGAGATAAGCTTCCAAAGGTCTATTCATTCCTGCCGGGTTTTCAAGATATACGCAATTGTGATTCGCTAAGAGATAAGAATTACGATTTGCTTATAGTCTTGGACTGCGGAAGCTTGGATAGAATAGGCCTTTGCAGCAGCATCAAAGCTGGCATGATAATAAATATAGACCACCATATTACAAATTCGAATTTTGGGGATTTAAATCTGGTGGATGCCAAAGCTTCATCTACCGGGGAAATCGTATATCAGATTATAAAGCTTATGGGCGTTGATATATCTAAGGATGAAGCCGTTTGCTTATATACTGCAATCCTGACGGATACCGGATGTTTCAAATATTCCAATACAACATTGGCCACCCATCAGATTGCAGGGGATCTTATAACTTACGGCTTTGACTTCGGGAAAATACACGATATGGTATATAGCAATTATGAATACGATTGCCTAAAGCTTTTGGGAAAAGCTTTATCGAGTCTGCAGCTTTATGAAGGCGGCAGGATTGCTTTGATGGAGCTTTTATATGACGATTTTAAAGGAATAAACTTGGAAGATATAAGTACATCCGAGTTTATAGATTATGCGAGGGATATAGGAACTGTAGAAGAAGCTGCCTTTATAAAGGAAACATCTTTAGGTGAATTCAAAGTAAGCTTCAGGTCTAAAAGAATTGTGGATGTCAGAGCAATTTGCGAAAAATATGGAGGCGGCGGTCATATAAGAGCGGCAGGATGTACGATTACAGGGGATTTGAAATATGTAAGGGATACTGTAATAAATGAAATGAAAAAAGCTTTAAAGGATGAGATGGTTTGAACGGAATATTGAATATACTTAAACCTCCATTTATGACTTCGCATGATGTTGTATCATATATAAAAAAACTGCTGAATGTTAAAAAGGCAGGGCATACCGGAACCCTTGATCCTATGGCAGCCGGGGTGCTTCCTGTGACTTTAAACAAAGCAACCAGGATATGTGAGTACCTTGTAAATGATAAGAAATCCTACAGGGCGGAAATGAGCCTTGGGTTTAGGAGCGATACTTTAGATAAGTGGGGAAATGTTGAATCGCTGCCGTCTGCCGCGATTTCAAAAGATCTGTTGATAGATACCTTAAAAAAATTTGAAGGCGAGATATATCAAACGCCTCCAATGTATTCTGCTGTCAAAGTTGGGGGAAGAAAGCTCTATGAACTTGCAAGAGAAGGTATAGTGGTCAAAATAGAACCTAGAAAAGTTTACATACATGAAATAAAGCTTGTAGATTTTAAAGGCTCTAATGTGATGTTTGATGTCACTTGCTCTAAAGGAACATACATAAGATCACTTTGCAGCGATATCGGCAAGTGTTTAGGAAGCGATGCGGTGATGACGTTTTTGATAAGAAGATCAACAGGCCCTTTTAGCATAGATGACTCGATAACATTACATGAACTTAAGGAAGCTGTTGAAAAAGGCAAAGTGAAAAAAATGCTTTATCCAATTGAATACGGACTTTGCAAATACACCAGAGTCTATGTTGATTCAAAAACAGCTCGCAAAGTAAAAAACGGTGTGGGATTTGATATTATGGAAGCCTTGAAATCTGAAATCAGGGAGTTTGATGACATAGTGCTTGTTTTCGACGAGTCAAAAAATTTTATAGCATCGGCCAGAAATGATAAAAACGGTTTCATTAAGATATGCAAGGTATTTTTATAGTCAGCAAAGTTTAAGGATTAAAATTACATTATTGCAGACTTTGCTAAGTTCATCGATATGGACTATCTAATAAGAGGAGATACATATGAGGGTAATACACGGAGACATCGACAAAAGGTTGATAGATAAAGGCACGGCATGTGCTCTTGGCTTCTTTGACGGCGTCCATAGGGGCCATCAAAAATTGATACATAAACTTATTGAAATATCAACTGCATATGGGATAAAAAGCATGGTATTTACATTTAAAAGGCATCCTTTGAAGGTTTTGATGGATCCGAATGCTCCTGAACTTATTACAAGCAATAGAGAAAAAGCCGGCATATTGAAAGAGTTTGGAGTCGATATCGTAAATTTCAATAATGTTGATATGGACTTTTTAAACACTGAACCTGAATTCTTCTTGTCAAATATGATTGACAGGTTCAATGTAAAGGCTATAGTGGCAGGCTTCAATTTTAAATTCGGTCATCTGTGCAGGGGCGATTCAAGCTTTCTTAAAGAATACGGCAGGATAAACAATCTCAATGTGAACATAATAGATCCTATCCGCATCAACGGAATAATCGTAAGCAGCACAGTGATAAGAGAATATATAAAAAACGGGAACATATCTATGGCAAATAAATTTCTTGGAAGATGCTTCTCATTGGAGGGCAGTATAATACACGGCATGGAAAGAGGAAGGAAAATAGGATTTCCAACAGCCAATTTATCGATAGATAAGGATATAATCGTCCCTAAAAATGGAGTCTATATCACTGAAATTGATATAGACGGCACAAAAAAGATGGGCGTAACAAATGTAGGCTATAATCCTACATTCAACAACAGCTATATTTCAATCGAAACCCATATAATAGGCTGCAGCAGAAATGTTTACGGCAAGCATGCAATCATATACTTTCATAAAAGATTGAGGGATGAGAAGGTCTTTAAAGATTTGACCGGGCTCTCAAAGCAGATAGATGACGACAAGCAAAGCGCAATACAATATTTTGAATGTTTAAAGGGCAGTACAAGGAATACCTGATTTTGAATCTTGACAATATAAAATTTAGCTATGTTAAATGATGTTGATTTTTTGAGCAATCCAAGTGAGTGGTGTGAGAGCTTTTGATAAGTTCTTGGTGAAGTTGCCGAAGTGAATCCTAGAACTTTTGCTTGTCTGAACGAAGTGAGTTGCAAAAGTTCTTGATGAACGAGAGCAACGAGCCTTAGAACTTAAAAAGCGTGAACAGGCGAACGTGATGCTCAAAAAATCAACACCTCTGTTAAATGGAGCCTAATTCTTTTATATTTTTCGATAGTCATCTATACAAAACGATATGTTTTTGTTATAATATGTCTGTAGTTTCTAATTAACCGTTTGCTGTGCTGTTCGATTCTCCAGCGATTTGCACGGTTGACGGCGATTTGATTGTTTAAGGAGGTGACAGCTTTGGATAAGGTATTAAAGCAGGAAATAATCAACAAGTATAAGCTGCATGAGGGTGACACAGGTTCACCGGAAGTACAGATAGCTTTGCTTACTGAAAGGATTAACCATTTGAATGATCATCTTAAGATAAACAAAAAGGATCATCATTCAAGAAGAGGTCTTTTAAAGATGGTTGGACAAAGAAGAGGTCTTTTAAATTATCTGAAAGATAAAGATATTGAAAGATACAGGGTTATCATTGACAAACTTGACATCAGGAGATAATACAGAGCGGTCAACAACCGCTCTATTAATTTTGGCAAAACTCAATATTTGTTGTTAACTTTCTAATTTGGGGAAATATATAAACATACAATAAGAATTGAAAGGAGGTAATAGCTTGGTGCATAATTTTCAAACTGAAATCGCGGGGAGAAGACTTGAAGCCGAGATAGGAAAAGTAGGCATGCTTTCCAATGGTGCTGTGATGATTAGGTATGGTGATACTGTCGTATTGGTAAATGCGAATTCATCTCCTGAACCAAGGGAGGGTGTGGACTTTTTCCCTTTAAGTGTTGAATATGAGGAAAGGTTATATTCTGTAGGAAAAATACCGGGTGGATTTATAAAAAGAGAGGGCAAGCCAACGGAGAAGGCTATACTTTCTGCAAGATCAATCGACAGGCCGATCAGGCCGCTTTTCCCGAAGGGTTACAGAAATGACGTGCAAGTGATATGCACTGTTATGTCTGTAGATCCTGACAACCAGCCTGATGTGCTTTCAATAAACGGTGCATCGCTCGCACTTACAATATCAGATATACCTTTTGAAGGTCCTGTGGGAGCCGTTATGGTAGGATATATTGATGGACAATATGTATTGAATCCTGATGCAGCGCAAAGGGATAAAAGCATACTCCATCTTGTAGTTGTTTCAACAAGGGACAGGGTAATAATGATAGAGGCAGGCGCTAATGAAATCGATGAAGACACCATGTTTGGCGCTATCATGTTTGGTTTTGAAAAATGCCAGGACATAATCAAATTCCAGGATGAAATCAGAGCTGAAGTAGGCAAAGAAAAAGTCGTCCCGGAAATTCATCATGTTGAGGAAGAGATAGAAAGTGCGGTCAGGGAATATGCCAAAGATATGGTATGCGATGTCATGCATATACAGGACAGGACCGAGAGGAATGATAAGACCGATGAGATGAAGCAGGATGTGTATGAGCATTTTGCAGAAACTTTTCCTGAAAAAGAAAAGGATATCGATGAAGTTCTTTACGATATGATGAAAGCTGAACTTAGAAGACTTGCTCTGGAGGATGGCAAAAGGGTCGACGGCAGGGCATTTAATGAAGTAAGGCCGATTTCCTGTGAAGTAGGGCTCCTACCAAGGGCACATGGTTCAGCATTGTTTACAAGAGGTCTTACGCAAGTACTGACTGCTACTACGCTTGGAGCGATCGGAGATGTACAGGTGCTTGACGGGCTTGGAGACGAAGAATACAAACGCTATATACATCATTATAATTTTCCACCTTATTCAACGGGCGAGGTAAGGATGGTAAGGGGGCCAGGAAGGCGTGAAATAGGACACGGTGCTCTTGCAGAAAGGGCGCTTGAACCGATGATACCTTCAGAGAATGAATTCCCATACACTATACGCCTGGTTTCAGAAGTTTTAAGTTCAAATGGTTCAACATCACAGGCCAGCATATGTGCCAGCACATTGTCGCTTTTAGATGCTGGAGTTCCGATCAAAGCTCCTGTGGCAGGAGTTGCAATGGGAATGATATCTAACGACGATATGAGCAAATTTAAAATACTGACCGACATACAGGGAACTGAAGACTTTTTTGGAGATATGGATTTTAAAGTGGCCGGAACTTCCAAAGGCATTACGGCGATACAAATGGATACAAAAATACATGGGCTTCCAAAAGATGTTATCCGCGCTACATTGGATAATGCAAGGGAAGGAAGAATATTTATACTCGGCAAGATGAGAGAGTGCATAAGCAAACCAAAGAGTGATCTGTCACCATATGCTCCAAGGATTATAACAACTACCATAGATCCTGATAAAATAAGGGATGTAATAGGTGCAGGCGGTAAAACCATAAATAAGATAATTGCAGACACCGGAGTTAAAATCGATATACAGGATGATGGAAGGATATTCATATGTGCCAATGATACCGAGTCAGGCAAAAAAGCACTGAAGATAATTGATGGGTTAACGCATGATGTTCAAGCAGGTGAAGTATATTTGGGTAAAGTAACCAGGATAATGCCGTTCGGTGCATTCGTCGAGATACTTCCTGGAAAAGAAGGGCTTGTTCATATATCAAAGCTTGCCTTTGAAAGGGTCAACAAGGTAGAAGATGTAGTAAATGTAGGAGACGAAATACTGGTAAAGGTTACGGACATAGATAACCAGGGAAGGATAAACCTGTCAAGAAAAGATGCACTTAAGGATGAGAAAGAAAAATCCGAAAAAGAGCAGTAAAAAGAAGGGCTTTATAACGAAGCCTTTCTTTTATTATAGGCTCTGTTAAAGTATAGTGGGGCCGTATGGAGCGTTATAATGTTGATTTTGAGCAATACAAGTGAGCAGTGTGAGCACTTTTCATTTTGTTAAACATAGACTTATTATAAAGCAAAATTTTAAGGCAAAATACATTTTTAAGTATGAAAATTTTGCTTATTGGGTGGTGTACTGATTGGATATTTTGATCAAAAGGACCGATGATGCTAAGGATTTGCCTCTGCCTTCATATATGAGTGAACAGGCTGCAGGTATGGATCTAAGAGCCAATATAAAGGATGAAGTTATAGTTGAGCCCGGCAAAATTAAAGTTGTTCCCACAGGCATCATGATCGCACTTCCAAAGGGATTTGAAGCTCAAATAAGGCCGAGGAGCGGGCTTGCGCTAAAACACGGCGTAACTTTGCTCAACAGTCCGGGAACGATCGATGCCGATTATCGCGGAGAAATAAAAGTTTTGATGATAAATTTTGGGAACAAAGATTTTGTGATAAACCGTGGCGACAGGATCGCACAGATAATAATAAGCAAGGTTGAACAAGCCTCACTTATAGAAGTGGACAAGATTCCTGAAAGTCGAAGAGGAACTAATGGATTCGGCTCAACAGGCAAATGATATGTGCGGGGGTGCTGCACAATGAATTATTTATGCATTGTGCAACACCCCCACGATTTTAGTTAGATTAGGACACATCATCAACAACTTTGTTAAACAGAACCATAAGCTAAAACCATTCATAATATAAACAATAATAATATTATGTAAAATAGACATTATTTTATTCTACATATCATATAATTAGTAAATGGATTTGCCCATATGAATTTTGGAGGTAAAATATGTTTATAAAATTTAATTACAATGAAGATGAAATTAAACCCGGGAAGAAAAGATTGAGCGAAATCGGCGGACAAGAGATCATAAACCTTTATGACGGGGGCAGGATGGGAATGATCGCTGATATAGACTTGCTTATAGATGATAAGACCGGAGCGATTGAAGCTTTGCTTGTACCGGAATCTAAAGGCTTTTTTTCAATAAAGTCAGATAAAAACTACATAAAAGTACCCTGGGATGCTGTAAGAAAAATAGGACAGGATGCTCTAATAATTGAAATGGATGAAAGAAATGAGAAAAAGAGGTTCTGATATATTGTAGAATTATTTTTATATAACTATAATATTCTATATAACAATGCTCGGTTTCGGGAGGTTACATATGAAGATACTAGTGCAAAAATTTGGAGGAACTTCTGTAGCAACTGAAGAACGCAGGAGTAAGGCAGCTGATAAAATAATAAAATCAAAGAGGGATGGATATTCTCCTATAGTAGTTGTTTCAGCTATGGGAAGAGGGGGAGATCCATATGCCACAGATACGCTTTTAGGCTTGGTTAAGTCAACATCAGAGGATAGCGACAAAAGGGAAATGGATATGGTTATGGCTTGCGGCGAGATAATATCATGCAACGTATTCTGTTCCATGTTAAGGTCTAAGGGAGTAGCGTGTTCATCACTCACAGGAGGACAGGCCGGCATAATTACTGATGATAACTTCGGAAACGCATCGATTATAAAAGTGGAAACTGAAAGGCTTTACAATTTGCTTAAGAATGGAATAATACCTGTTGTGGCTGGCTTCCAGGGAATCACCGAGGATGGGGATATAACCACCATAGGGCGCGGAGGAAGCGATACTACAGCAGCTGTAATAGGTGAAGCTATAAAAGCAGAAGAAATACAGATATATACTGATGTTGGCGGCATTATGACTGCCGACCCGAGGATAGTGCCTGATGCAAGGGTCATAAAGACGATGAGCTATAATGAAGTGTTCCAGCTTGCCGACATGGGCGCAAAAGTGATACACCCGAGAGCCGTAGAATTTGCGATGAGGGGAAACATACCCATTGTTATAAAGAATACTATGTCAGATGAACCAGGCACATATATCACAAATTATTATAAAGATGGTATTTCAAGTCCGCTTGTCACGGGGATAACCTACATGGCTAACAGGACTCAGATATATATAGAAAACAAGAATGGTGAATATTTTGATGATGAGAAACTTTTTACTGCACTTGCTCAAAATAAAATAAGCATTGATCTCATAAATGTATTTCCAACACACAAGGTGTTTACAATAGATGATGAATGTACTCAAAAGACTGAATACATTTTAAAACAATTCGATCTTAAGTATAGCAAGGTTGAAAATTGCAGCAAGATATCTGTTATTGGGAGCCTGATAAGAGGTGTTCCCGGAATAATGGCAAGGATTATAAAAGCTTTAAAAAGTGAGAATATAGAAATACTTCAGACTTCAGATTCCCATACGACGATATGGTGCCTTGTAAGAGATAAGGATACCGCCAAGGCGATAAATGCTCTTCACAGCGAATTCAACTTATCAAAGGTTGATAAAATGCAATAGAGTATTGTTTCTTCGTTTTGAATATATAGGCCTCCAATGGATAAAATATACCTATAGCAGATAAAGAGGTGTTTCCATGATGAAGGAAGAAAAAAACGAGAAACAAGAGATGACAGATAGAGGGGTAAACAATGACCTTCAAAATTTAAAAGAGCTTGCTGAGGACAGCATCCCCAAATTAAAAAGCAACATACATTGTCTTACTATAATAGGGCAAATAGAGGGGCATGTAATGCTTCCTCCTCAAACAAAGTCTACTAAATATGAGCATGTTATACCTCAACTTGTAGCAATCGAAGAAAGCCCTGATATAGAAGGGCTACTTGTGATATTGAACACGGTAGGAGGGGATGTGGAAGCAGGCCTTGCAATCGCAGAGATGATAAACAGCCTTAGCAAGCCCACGGTTTCACTGGTGATAGGTGGAGGACACAGTATCGGCGTACCGCTTGCAACTTCAGCCGACTATTCATACATATCCCCGACAGCGACGATGACGGTCCACCCTATCAGGATGAATGGGCTTATAATAGGAGTGCCTCAAACTTTTGAATACTTCAAGAAAATGCAGGACAGGATACTTTCATTTGTGGAGAGGACATCAAATATAACTAAGAAAAGGCTTATGTCATTGATGCAGGAAACCGATGATCTTTTAAATGATATGGGTACTATTTTAATTGGAAGACAAGCCGTTGATGCTGGTATAATAGATGATGTTGGCGGTTTAAGCGATGCCATATCCAAACTAAAAAAAATGGTGGATGAGCGCAAACAAAAACAAGAGACATGATTTTTTGAGCAATCCAAGTGAACAGGCGATTAGGATGCTCGAAATCAACATCATGCTTTAACAGAAGCAAGCTTTACTAAAAACAAGCAGAACTGCTTTCGGAGTGCTTTTTTAATTGACAATAATCATAGACTTGTATTTTTTATTGGACTTAATAAGTGCATAAAGGATTTTATGCCTTCATGTAGAATGTTTAATCTGGTGGTGATGGCAGCATGTCTGCAAGAAAACAGCGCAAAATACAGCAAAGTAAAAAAAACTTGTTTGAAATATATGGAATACTACTGATATCTGCTGCAATATACATATTCATAAGCGTATACTATAAATCCGAAAACATAATACCTTCAACCATGAGAAACGCTCTAAAAGGCTTGACAGGCTTTGGAGGATTCATAGTACCTTTTCTTATCTTTATAGTCGGAATTGGTTTGATAGTAAAACAGGATAAATTGACATTTAAGCTTAAATTCTATGCATTATGTTTTTTGTTCATATTTTTTTTGATATTTATAGAAATACATCCATCCATTAGTATGGGACAGGCTAAGTATATAGACAGGATATTCAATGCATACGAAAACGGCATGTTAGGATATGGAGGCGGAGCATTGGGTGAAGCTATCGCATATCCTATTGTCATGCTTTTGGGAATGGCCGGTACCTATATTTTTACAGGCGCTTTCATTTTAATCAATTTGCTGATTGTAACCAATGCCTCTGTATATAATATTGCTTCTGCAATTAAATCAAAAACCAAGGCAGGTTTCAACAGTTTGTCAGGTATGATTCATAAAATAGCTGACAAGAATAAAAATAGAGAAAAACCGCACGATATAAAAATTGAATGCAAAGAATCAAACAATGAAAAAGAAAAATATATAGACGAAATAAATAAAAAGATAAAAATACTTGACTTTCTTAAGGACTCGCAGACTCCGCCTGCTGAGGCAGATGAAGTAACATGTGATGCACCTATTGAAGAGAACGTATCCCCAAGCAAGTCTTTAGATGGAGATGCGGCTAACAAAGCATCAAATATCAACCATGATATTGAAATGAATAAAAATTCGGCTCACAAGCAGTATAGTTTCCCTCCACTTTCACTTTTGAACATTGGCTCTGGGAACAAGAATTATGGTGACAAAAAAGATCTTATAAATAATGCAAAGATACTTGAGGAAACTCTTGAGAGTTTCGGAGTGGAAGCAAGGGTGGTTCAGGTAAACAGAGGCCCTGTCATAACCAGGTATGAGCTTCAGCCGAGTCCGGGTGTTAAAGTGAGTAAGATAGTCAACCTATCCGACGATATAGCCTTGAATCTTGCAGCGCCTGCTGTAAGGATTGAGGCGCCTATACCAGGCAAGGCTGCAGTCGGCATAGAAGTTCCTAACAAGGAAATGTCAATGGTATACCTTAGGGAAATAATTGAGTCCAAGGAATTCATTGACCAAAAGTCTCCGCTTACATTTGCATTGGGAAAGGATGTTGCAGGCAATTCTATAGTATCGGATCTATCGGAAATGCCTCATCTTCTGATAGCAGGGGCCACGGGTTCCGGCAAAAGCGTATGCGTAAACAGCCTCATAACGAGCATATTATATAAGTCTGATCCTGAAAAGGTAAAGCTTTTGCTGATTGATCCAAAGGTTGTGGAGTTAAGCACATATAACGGAATTCCACACCTTTTGATCCCGGTGGTCACTGATCCCAAAAAAGCTGCCGGAGCCTTGGCATGGGCTGTACAGGAGATGAACAACAGGTATAAGCTGTTTGCGGATAACAATGTCAGGAATATAGAAAGCTACAACGGCCTTATGGAGAAGAAGTCACCTGAGGGCATTCTTCCCAAAATCGTGATAATAATAGATGAGCTGTCTGATTTGATGATGGCCGCTCCAAATGATGTTGAGGATTCCATATGCAGGCTTGCGCAAATGGCTCGTGCAGCCGGAATGCACCTTGTGGTCGCTACTCAAAGGCCTTCTGTGGATGTTTTGACCGGAGTGATCAAAGCCAACATACCTTCAAGAATATCGTTCGCAGTTTCAAGCCAGATTGATTCTAGGACAATACTTGACATGGCAGGCGCTGAAAAACTTCTTGGAAAGGGTGATATGCTTTATTATCCTGTTGGAGCATCGAAACCTTTAAGGATACAGGGCGCTTTTGTAAGTGAAAAGGAAGTTGAGCAGGTTGTCGGCTATATAAAGAACCAAACTGAATCCGAATACAAAGATGATATAATCGATGAAATCGAGAATAAAGGTCCAAGCAGGGATGAAAATCCAGATGAGCTGCTGCCCCAAGCCATAGAAATAGTATTGGATGCGGGCCAAGCCTCCATATCTCTTCTTCAGCGGAGGATGAGGATTGGATACAACCGAGCGGCAAGGCTTATTGACAGCATGGAGGAAAGAGGCATAATTGGAGGTTATGAAGGCAGCAAACCGCGGCAAGTTTTAATAACAAAACAGGAATACGAAAATATGATGTAAATATGTATAAATAATTTCCCAGGAAATTACAGTATAATCTTGGAATAAAATAAATCATAATCAAATAAACGTTTTCCACAAACTCAATATAGGACAATAGTTTAGAAATAATCGTGATGTTTATTTTATATGTTATCTTCGAAGGGAGACATATTATTGGCGCAAAAAATCAATATAGGAATGGTATCCTTAGGATGTGATAAAAACAGGGTTGATGCTGAACTCATGCTCGGAGTGCTGCGTGAGCGTGGATACAATATTGTAAGCGATGAAAAAATCGCAGATGTTATCATAGTGAATACTTGCGGTTTTATTGAGTCTGCAAGCCAGGAATCAATAGATACGATACTTGAAATAGCCAAAAATAAAGTTGATGGAAGATGCAGGATGCTTATAGCTTCAGGATGTCTGGCCGAGAGGTATGGGGATGAATTATTGAACGAGATACCAGAACTGGATGCCGCAGTTGGTGTAGGAAACTTTGTGCAAATCGATGAAGTTATAAAAGATTTTTTTAAGTTTGGCAAAAGGATCAAAAAAACTGGAAACACAGGCTTCGATGTTGATTTTAACGGCAAAAGAATCCTTACGACACCTCGTTATACAGCATATGTAAAGATAGCTGAAGGATGCAACAATGCCTGTACATACTGTATAATACCAAGATTAAGGGGAAGGTATAGGAGCCGCTCTATGGAGGGAATACTTAAAGAAGTGGATGCTCTTTCCAAAAACGGGACAAAGGAAATAATACTGATTGCCCAGGATACATCCAAGTATGGCATCGACATATACGGCCAAAACAAGCTTGCCGAGCTATTGAACCGTGTAGCAGATGTTGACGGCATTGAGTGGGTCAGGATACTTTACTGTTACCCTGAAGATATAAGCGATGAACTAATATATGCTATAAAAAGCAATGATAATATATGCAATTATATAGACATACCTATACAGCATATAAATAATGAGATTTTAAAAAGAATGGGAAGAAAAACCAGGAGGCAGGATATAGAAGCTATCATAGAAAAACTCAGGTCAAACATACCTGATATAATAATAAGAACTTCACTTATAGTTGGTTTTCCAGGTGAAACCGATGAACAGTTCAATGAGCTGTATGAGTTTTTAACTGAATACAAACTCGATAGGATAGGTGTGTTCACTTATTCTATGGAAGAGGGAACTAAAGCAGCTCAATTTGAAGATCAGATAGACGAAAAGTTAAAAAAAGCAAGGCAGCGCAAGCTGATGTTGCTTCAGAAAAGGATTTCAAGGAACAAGAATAAAGCAAAACTAGGCAAAACTTTAAAGGTATTGTTGGAAGGGACAGATAAAGATGGTATTATGATTGGAAGGACATATGGAGATGCTCCTGATATTGATGGCATCATATATGTAAAAACTATGGGATATGATTTTAAGGTGGGCGATTTTGCGGATGTTTATGTAACCGATGCCCTTGATTATGATTTAATAGGGGTGATAAAAAATGAATCTTGCAAATAAGATTACTTTGATAAGAATAATACTGGTTCCTGTTTTCCTTATATTGATATCCATAAAATCAAAATATGGGATATATATTGCAACAGGCGTGTTTGTTGTTGCAGCCCTGACCGATAAACTTGACGGCTATATAGCAAGGAGCAGGAATCAGATTACCACATTTGGAAAGTTTATGGATCCGCTTGCAGATAAACTACTTGTGATAACGGCCTTGGTATCGATGGTGGAGGTCGGGAGGCTGCGGTCATGGATGGTAATGATCATAATAACCAGGGAACTTGCCGTGACAGGCTTAAGAGCGATCGCCGCAAGCAATGGAATAGTGATAGCTGCAAGCTGGTGGGGAAAGCTTAAAACTACTGTGCAGATAATAGCGATAATCGCAGTGCTTATCAATCTGCCGCTTTATAATGTATTGATATGGATAGCTGTAATAGTGACAGTAATATCAGGAATCGATTACTTTTATAAAAATAGATCGGTTTTTAAATTCGATTAACAATTAATAATAAATACTCAATATATTCTTATGTAAGGGATTAAAATGTGATTTGCATGGGCAGAATCTAGACAGATTATCTATTTAGAAAGGTTATTGTTAGATCATAATAAAATAGATTAAGTAGATAAGAAAATTTTGATTCTAAAGTGGTCTGATCAATGATACAATGTAAACGGTTTGACCGTTATATGTTTTTTATTGTATAATATATGCAGAACATTTGTTCGCAAGTTATAGTTAAACGAAGGGATGGTGAACCCGGTTTGCCGGGAAACTATGAACAGTGAGAAGATGAAAGCCCTCGAAGCGGCGTTAAACCAGATAGAAAAACAGTTCGGAAAAGGTTCGGTAATGAGGTTGGGTGAATCCACAAAGCTTAATGTTGAGACCATACCTACCGGCTCACTGGATTTGGATATAGCTCTTGGAGTAGGGGGTCTTCCCAGGGGGAGGATTGTTGAGATATTCGGACCTGAATCCTCAGGCAAGACGACTGTTGCGCTCCATTCGATTGCTGAAGCACAAAAGCTGGGCGGTACAGCTGCATTTGTAGATGCTGAACATGCACTAGATCCTCTATATGCCAGAAACCTAGGAGTTGATACCGATAATCTTATCGTATCACAGCCTGATACAGGGGAACAGGCGCTTGAGATCACAGAAGCACTTGTAAGATCAGGAGCAATAGATGTTATAGTAATCGATTCGGTGGCAGCTCTGGTGCCGAGAGCGGAAATAGAAGGCGAAATGGGGGATGCCCATGTAGGCCTTCAAGCAAGATTGATGTCACAGGCATTGAGAAAACTGGCTGGTGCGATAAGCAAATCAAAATGTATTGCTATTTTTATAAATCAGCTGCGAGAAAAAGTCGGAGTTATGTTCGGAAATCCTGAAACGACTCCTGGAGGCAGGGCACTAAAGTTCTATGCATCTGTAAGACTTGATGTTCGCCGTATAGAAAGTTTGAAGCAAGGTGATCAGGTAATCGGGAACAGGACAAGAGTAAAAGTTGTCAAAAACAAGGTTGCACCTCCATTTAAGCAGGCTGAATTTGATATAATGTATGGTACCGGCATATCAAGGGAAGGCAATATACTGGATGTCGGCGTAAACAGTGATATAATATTAAAAAGCGGAGCATGGTTTTCATATGGAGATGTAAGGCTTGGTCAGGGAAGAGAAAATGCAAAGGGATTTCTAAAGGAAAACGTTGATATTTCAAATGAGATTGAAAGAAAAATCAGAGAAAAATTCAACTTAAATGTCAATAGGGTACCTGAAAAACCTCAAAATGCTGACGAAGCAGCAAAATAGTTGCAGTGAAAGGATACAGCCTTTAACTTTTAGATTGAAAACTAAAGCTAAAAGCTGTATTCTTTTTATTATGGAATGAATTATAATATCAAGACAAACTAGATTGATGTTTTGCCAAAAGCATTTAAATTATTTGTTCGTATTATTTATGAGACAAAACAGAACGCATTTTAAACCAAGTTTTTGTGCTATTAAATCGAGGTGGTAATATGAAAATAACATCCCTCTTGATGCAGAAAAAAAATGATTCAAGGTACAATGTATATATAGATGATAATTATTGTTTCAGTGCTGATTATGACGATATAGTCGAGTTTGGATTAAAAGTCGGCTCTGTCTTTAATCAAGCCGAACTTGATGAGCTTATATTCAAGCTGCAGTACAAAAAAGCTATGGACAGGGCGTTTTATATGATAGACATAAAAGCAAGGACCGAGTACGAAATCAGAAAAAAGTTGAGAGAATCCGAATATAATGATGACGTGATCGAAAAAGTGATATCAAGGCTTAAGGAGCTGAATTATTTAGATGATATGCAGTACTCAAAGCTCTGGGTTGACAACAGGATGAACTTAAGACCGGTTGGAAAAAGAAAACTGATTTCCGAACTTAAAACCAAGGGAGTGGAACCTTACATAATAGAGCAGACCATAGATAATTGCAAATATGATGATTTGGATACAGCAATAAAATTGTTGAAAAAGAAATTATGCAAAACAAGTCTTGAATCAGACTATGATAAACAGAAAGCATATAACAGACTTTACAGATTCCTATTATACAGAGGGATTGACTATGATACGGCTCGCAAGGCCTTAAAACTCTGCTTAAATGAGCTAAATGACGAATTGGAAGATTAATCAGGCCAGATTGGCTTTGTTTAGCTATATTAACTTGACATAAAATTAAAAAAGTTATAAAATTAATACAAATGCTGGTTTTGCATATAGTATTATTTACCATGAAATTGATAAAGATTTATGAAAATGCGTTGAGTTTCAGTTTAAACCGATGTTACTCGGTTTAATATTTTGTACAAATTTCATGAGAAAGGAGGTGTTTTATATACCCTTATTAAAAATTGCTATTTATGTGATATGCGGCGCAGCAACTTTTTTAATAGGATATCTTGTAAGAAGATATATAGCTGAAGAGAAAATATCTAGTGCAGAAGAAGCTGCAAAAAAGATAGTATCCGAAGCTGAAAAAGAAGCCGAGTCTAAGAAAAGGGAAACGGTGCTTGAAGCTAAAGAAGAAATACATAAGCTGAGGACCGAACTCGATAGGGAGACACGTGAAAGACGAAGCGAGCTCCAGAGAATGGAAAGGCGTGTTCTTTTAAGAGAAGAGACTCTGGATAAAAAAGTTGAATCCGCTGAACAAAAAGAAGAAATGTTAAATAAGAAGCACGAAGAAATTCAAGCTTTACAGGATCAAATCACAGAACTTTATAATAAGCAATTAAAAGAGCTGGAAAGACTTTCAGGTTTGACTTCTGAAGAGGCAAAGGAATTATTGCTAGATAATATCAAGAAGGAAACGAAGCACGAAGCTGCTATGATGATAAAGGATATTGAGACTAAAGCTAAGGATGAAGCGGACAAAAGAGCAAAAGAGATCATCTCATATGCAATACAGAGATGTGCTGCAGACCATGTGGCTGAAACCACAGTATCCGCTGTTGCGCTTCCTAATGATGAAATGAAAGGCAGAATTATTGGAAGAGAAGGCAGGAACATAAGAACCTTTGAGACCTTGACTGGTATTGATTTAATTATTGACGATACTCCTGAAACCGTAATATTATCGGGATTTGATCCCATAAGGAGAGAAGTTGCAAGGATAGCATTGGAAAAGCTTATTGCTGATGGTAGAATTCATCCGGCAAGGATAGAAGAAATGGTTGAGAAAGCCAAAAAAGAAGTAGATAATGATATTAAAGAAGAGGGAGAACAAGCTACATTTGAGACAGGTGTACATGGACTTCATCCAGAACTTATAAAACTTTTAGGCAGGCTGAAATATAGAACAAGCTACGGTCAAAACGTACTTAAACATTCTATAGAAGTGGCCCAACTAGCTGGTTTGATGGCTGCTGAGCTTGGAGCCGATGTAGCTTTGGCAAAACGCGCAGGATTGCTTCACGATATCGGCAAAGCCGTGGATCATGAGGTCGAAGGTCCACATGTGAGCATAGGAGCCGATGTTGCAAAGAAATATCATGAGTCTCCAAATGTAATACATGCAATATTAGCTCACCATAATGATATTGAACCGCAGACGATTGAAGCCGTATTGGTACAGGCCGCAGATGCTATTTCGGCAGCAAGGCCGGGTGCTAGAAGAGAAACACTTGAAGCATATATTAAGAGACTTGAAACTCTTGAGAATATAGCGGACTCATTCGAAGGCGTTGAGAAATCATATGCTATACAAGCAGGTAGGGAAATAAGAATCATTGTTAAACCTGAAGAGATCGATGATGCTGAAGCAGTGCAAATGTCCAGAGATATTGTTAAGAAAATAGAAAGTGAACTTGAATATCCAGGGCAGATTAAAGTAAATGTGATAAGAGAAACAAGAGCAATAGAATATGCAAAATAAATAAAACAGTTAACAGAGGAAGCAGAGATGCTTCCTTTTTAAATTATAGGGTTAATTATATTTAATATAGCTAACATTTTAGGTATGCTGCCGGTCTAACTTTTTATCTTTAAAATAAGATGGCGTTCTTAATGAAATAGCAATTTTACCAAAAATACTAAATATTTTAAAAATTATATATAAACTTTAGCAAAAAAGGAGGATATTTATTACTCATATAGAATTAAACAATATATTGATCTATAAGCCAAATTATACATATTATGGAGGGTAATAATTATGGAGGTATTAAAAGTTTCAGCAAAGTCGAATCCAAATTCGGTTGCAGGAGCGCTGGCAGGAGTTTTAAGGGAAAGAGGAGAAGCGGAAATACAGGCAATTGGAGCTGGAGCTATAAATCAAGCAGTTAAAGCAATAGCTATAGCAAGAGGATTTGTTGCTCCAAGTGGCATAGATCTTATCTGCATTCCGGCTTTCACCGACATACAAATAGACGGTGAAGAAAGGACAGCAATCAAATTTATAGTACAACCAAGATAATTGAAGACACCTGCTTGATAAATAAGCAGGTGTTTTAATTTGCCAATTTTATAAACATATTTTACAGTAAAAATAGTGTATAATAATTCATATATTGGTTTTTGAAGGAGGAGACATATGGAATTAGCTGATCTTCATATACATTCAAATAAGTCTGACGGCCTTTTATCGCCAAGCCAGATCGTTGACTGTGGGGTGGAAAAGGGATTAAAGGCTCTATCGATTACTGATCATGATACTATAGACGGCATAGAGACTGCAATTGATTATGCTGCAGATAAAGATATAGAAGTTATTCCAGGAATCGAATTTAGTACTGAATATGAGGGCGTAGAGGTACATATGCTTGGCTATTGTTTCGATTATAAAAATTTTGAATTGAATTCATTTCTAAAAAAGCTGAAGGACAGCAGGATTGAACGGGCAAAAAAAATGGTTAAGCAGCTTAATAATATTGGGATTCAAATAAGCTTTGAAGATGTATGCAAATTGGCCAAAAGCGCATCATCCATTGGAAGGCCCCATGTAGCAAGAGCTCTTATAAATCACGGTTATGCCAGCAGAATTGAAGAAGCTTTTGATAAATATATGAGCTATGGGAGGCCTGGATATGTTGAAAGATATAAAATATCGCCTTTTCAGGCCATAGAATTGATTTCAAGATGCAATGGCGTTTCATCGCTAGCCCATCCCGGATTAATAATAAATGTGGATAAACTTCAGCTTATTAAAAGATTAAAAGAATGGGGGCTTTCCGGCATAGAAGTATACCATACAAAACATAGTGAAGAAGATAGCAAACGCTTCTATGATATAGCCATGAACCTTGAGCTTATCCCTACAGGTGGTACTGATTTTCATGGAGATTTAGGCGCTGGGAAGCCTATGATAGGTGATGTGACCGTGCCATATGAAAATGTTCTAAAGCTTAAAAAGCGCAAAAGTATGTTAAATTCATCGCACAATTGATATGATATAATAAGACAAAGTCATAAATTTAGACTATGTT
>ENA-UOOI01000894-UOOI01000894.1-fermentation-metagenome-genome-assembly--contig:-NODE-894-length-34998-cov-9.072232_pt1 | contig 34998 bp, 37 predicted proteins | sample MGYA00245779_ERZ724027 | MGnify/ENA primary metagenome ERZ724027 (study PRJEB28704, sample SAMN03018318) | fermentation metagenome | biome: anthropogenic terrestrial biome; feature: soil; material...
TGGTCCTCCATGATTTCCTTGCCTTTGGTGTAACATATCTTTGACAAACCTACAATTCTGCAAGAAAAGCGGTAGCCGCTGCAAAATTAAAAAAGTTATGCCCCGGAACACAAAAAGCAGGACACCGGGGCGGAAATCCTTTCCGGAACGACGCTGCTTGGGGCATTCCGGAATTTACGCCCTCAAAATTTTCACGGCGGAAACCGGTCTGGCAGGGCCGGAACCGCCGCCGGACGGAGCCTCATCTTTCTCATAAAGCCTTTCCGGTCTCTGCCGGCGTTTTCCGGGGTTCAAAGAAGGGGCGCATCCGGAAAAGCCGGGCATCCGTCTCAAAAGGGCCGCGTTTCCAATTAATTTTTTATGCAAGAATTACCGTTCTTTTCCCTGCATATAGATAAACGAAGACAAAAGGAGGGAATGAAATGTTTGAATACTATCCGGAAGGGTGGAACATCGATACGCAGGAGAACCGTGCGGCCATGCAGAATTTTTCCGCATTGAACGACGCCTGCCGGGATGGGAAAATACTGGAGGGACGTGCCGTTGTCTGCGACAGCACCCATAACCTGCTTGTGGATTTGGGCTGCATGAAAGGGATCATCCCCCGCGAGGAAGGCGCTCTGGGAGTGCGTGAAGGTTCCGTGCGGGATATTGCCATTATCTCACGGGTCAACCACCCGGTCTGCTTTCTCGTGACCGGTTTTGAAAAGAAGCCCGACGGTACGGTTACCGCCGTCCTCTCCCGCAGAGCCGCACAGGAAAAGTGCCTCAGGGAGCGGGTCGACCATCTGGTTCCCGGCGACGTGATCGACGCCAGGATCACCCACCTGGAAAGCTTCGGCGCGTTTGCCGACGTCGGGTGCGGAATCGTCGCGCTCCTTCCCATCGACGCCATATCCATCTCGCGCATCGACCACCCGAGGGAACGGTTTTCCGTCGGAATGGATATCCGCGCCGTTATCAAATCCATCGAAAACGGCCGCATTACGCTGAGCCATAAGGAGCTGCTCGGAACATGGGAAGAAAACATCGCCCAGTTTTCCGCCGGGGAAACCGTTGCGGGGATCGTGCGCTCCGTGGAACCATACGGCATCTTCGTGGAGCTTGCCCCGAACCTGGCCGGACTTGCGGAAACCAAGGAAGACGTCTACCCCGGCCAGCAGGCGAGCGTTTACATAAAAAGCATTCTTCCTGCGAGAATGAAAGTGAAGCTGGTCATTATCGATACCTTCGACTTTTCCTACCGGCCCGCGCCGCCCAAATACTTTTTTACCGGAAACCACATGGACCGGTTCCTCTACTCGCCCGCCGGAAGCGAAAAAAAAATTCTCTCGGATTTCACGCAGAATCCCCCTTGACCGCGCACGGGCCGCCGGACTGCCGGCGGCCCGCATTTTATGGGCGGATTCCGATCCGATTCACATTTTTCGTTTCAGCAGCCGGCCGACCCGCTCGATCTGCCGGTCCAGCGATTCCCGGAAAAAGGAATCGTACTGCACGTCGCCGCGTACGCCGCGAAACTTCCGCGGTTTATAATAAGGGTTTTTCTTTTGCAGCAGCAGAAAATCCCGCGCCTCGGAAATTCTGCCCATCCGGATCAGCGCGTTGGACGCCTCGATGGCACCCATGACGCAGTAAGGCTCCAACTCATAGGCTTTCTCATAAGCGGAGCAGGCTTTTTCATAATCTCCCATTCCCGCACAGGCATTGCCGAGGTCCAGAAAAACGCCAGCGCGGTTCCGGACGGAACCGTCGATTCGGATCCCGTTTTCCATTCGTGTTTCGGACGGCAGGGCGTCCCAGCCGTCCGACGCAAGATATGCCTTTGCGCATTGCGCCGCCTGGGTCGCATATTGCTTCCCGAGCCAGCTGTACGCCTTGGTGCAAAGATAGAGCTGCTGCGCGGTATGCGGGGTCCCGCACAGTTCCAGAACTTTCCCGAGCGCCTGTTTCGTGTCGCGGGACCGCTCTTTTAAAACGGACGCCTGTTTTTCCAGTTCCGGGTTGTGGGGGACCGGCTCTCCCAGCAGAAAGAAAAGCGCCGCCGCAAGCTCCGTTTCAGCCGTTCCCTTCATTTCCGGCACCTCCGTCTTTCCGCCCTGCGAACGCCTCCCGAACCACGTCGGCGCGGATCGCCTTTTCCTCGTCCTCCGTCAATCTCCTTCCGGCTTCCAAATTCAGATTGGCGGGCTGCACCCGCATCAGAAGGTCCCCGATCGTCCCGTACCCGGTCTTCGGAAGAAAGCCCGCCGCCATGCCGAACCGGACGACGGAAATCAAATCCAGGAATTCGCCGAAACCCAAAAGGCGGGCGGTTTTCAGGATACCCAGCGACCGCCCGGCCGTATCCTGCACGGCAATACCCTGTATGAGCCGATTCCGGGCCGCGCGTTCCTGCGCGATGATCTGCCCGGCGATCCTCTTTAAATTGGTGACGGCTTCCCGTTCGGAAAGGCCGAGCGTCATACGGTTGGACAAGCGGAAAATGGAGCCGTGCGGCCGGCCGGCGGGATTTCCCACCCCCCGGAGCAGCATGCCCAGCGGCAGAAGGTTGGCCGCAATCCGCGCGGCCTCGCCCGAGTCGGCAAGCGCGGGCAGATGCAGGTCGACGGAAGCGACCATTCCCGTGCCGAGCAACGCCGGGCTGCACGTCAGATACCCAAGCTCCGGGTCAAAGGCAAAATGCAGGGATTTATCCAAAATCGTATCGAGACGGTCCGCTTCGGCATACGCTTCCTCCAGCGAAAAGCCTGGCGTCTGCGCCTGCAGAAGAAAATGGTCGTCCCCGTTTATCATAACGCATGCGGACTCGTCTTCCGAAACCAGAAGGCCCCGGCCGTTCCGGCCGGCCAGAAAACCTGCTTTTACCAGCCGCCGTTCCGCCAAGGCGACCGCCTCGCCGTCACGCAGCGATTCGAGATCGACATACCGGAAAATATGGGAAACGGCGCTGTTCTCATCAAAAACAGCGTCCTTTATTTTGTCCCCGACCTTCCGTTTTCCGGCGTCGTCCAATCCCGCCGGAAACGGGATCCCCCGTAAATTTCGGGCCAGCCTGACACAGGCGGAAAGGGCGACTTCGCTTTCCGCCCCTTCTTTTTGATACCACTTTTTCATTGCTTTTTCTCTCCGCCGGGGCCGCGTACGACCAGCGGCCCGCCCATGCGCACCTGCGGGAGAGATTTTCCGGGTATTTTCCCGCGGTGGGCAACACTGCCGTGCATTCTCCGGATGACCGGCAGCAGACGGTCGTAAAACGTGCGGTAACATTCCGCGCACCCGGCCCTTCCGCTGCGTACAATATCGCGGAACGATGAGCCGCAGCATCTGCAGCGCACGCCGTCCCGGCCGCCGGGCGCGTCAAAAAATTCGCCCGCAAGGTCGCCGAAAGGGCCGGCCGTAAAAAGGTTCCCGTATCCAAGCCTCTGCGCGCACTCCGAGCAGAGGGCATATTCCGTCAGTTTTCCGCCCCAAACAATACTGATCTGGGTGGAAGCCGGATTTTTCCCACAGTACTGACAAAGCATCGGCGCCCCTCCTTCCGGGGCCTCGGCGGCGGCCGCCGTTCCAGGCGTCCGCCCCGTCATCCCCGATTCCGCCGCCCTTATTATACCATAATTTCAAACGGGGCGGCAGACGGAAATTCACCGGAAGAACCGGAAAAATTGTAACACGATTTGTTTCCCCGCAATATTATGTACTGTAAACCGAAAGGAGGAAATATTATGTGCAATAGTTTTGGCGGCTTTGGCGGTGGCAACTGCTGCTGGATCATCATCCTGGTACTCATCCTGTGCTGCTGCTGCGGCGGCAACAACAACAACGACTGTGGGAACAACAACTGCGGCTGCTGAACACGAAAAAAGGGCTGCGACCGAGCCGCAGCCCTGATTTTATTTTCGCCCGCCGGTACCTTTCGCCTGCGCAAGCGCTTCCGCCAACTGATCCGGACAAGACGTCCCCTTCATTCCGCAGCGGATTCCCCGGCAGCGCCGGATGACGTCGTCGGCTTTCATTCCGCGCACCAGAGCCCCGATCCCCTTCAGGTTGCCGTCGCACCCGCCGACGAAGCGGACCGAGCGGACCGTGTCTCCGTCCAGATCGACGATAATTTCCCGGGAGCACGTTCCCCGGGGACGATAATGGTATTCCAAGCCGATCCCCCCGTCTATCGATTCTTTTTCTTCTGCAAAAGCCGGTCCAACTGTTCTTCCGGCGTGGTCCGCGTGCCGATCGGCACGGGATTTGTGGTATACATGCCGTGAAAATCGGTCCCGCCCGTCATGATGAGGCCGTATTCCCGGGCAGCGTCCGCAATTTTCCGTTCGTCCTCCGGGCCGTTGTGGGGATGCCAGACCTCGACCCCGTCAATCTCATGGGAAGAAGCGAGCTGTTCCAGCAGGCCGTAGCTGTCGTATTCCGCGGGATGGGCCAGGACGGCGATGCCCCCGGCCTGATGAATCTGCCCGATGACGTCATGGACTTCCGGGTAATCGATTTTTACATAGGCGGCCCCGTCCTGGTAGGAAAAAAGCTGATGATAAACGGTGCCGAAAAACTCGTGCGCGTACCCCGCGTCGACCAGGGCATGCATGATATGCTGTTTGAAAAGGCAGGTGCTGCCTTCCGCCCGCCGCACGGCCATCTCGGCAGGGATCGGGTAGCGCTCCGTTACTTTTTCCAGCATGGCGCTCCCGGCCTTGCGGCGCGCTTCCCCCGTCGCCCGGCACAGGCTTTGGAGCCGCTCCGGGTCGTCGCAGAGATAGCAGAGGATATGCGCCTTTCGGCCGGTGGAAAAATCCAGGGCGGAAAACTCGGCGCCCGGAATTACCCGGATCCCGATTTTCCTGCCGAACGCTTCCGCCCTTTCCGTCCCCGCAAAAGTATCGTGGTCGGTAACCGCAATGGCCGACAGGCCTTTCCGCTTTGCCATGGAGACCACTTCCTCCACGGGAACGGAACCGTCTGAAATTTTTGTATGGCAATGTAAATCCGCCGACATGATTTCACCCCGTATGATGATTCATACAACAATACAATTCTGTCACTTCAGAAGCTTTTCCGCCGTGAAGGACCGGGAAGCAATCATCCAGACGGGAATATCAATCAGGACAACCACGACGGAAACCAGAAGGAAGATCACCGCATTGAGCGTGAACAGCCCGGTAAACTGCCCGACGAACATCAGCACCAGGGGCAGGACGATATAACCCGACGTCTGGACCGACTCGATATAGCTTTTGCTCTTCGCGGACACAAGGACCATGAAAACGACCCCGAACACCGTGACTCCCGGCGTGAGGAACAGCAAAAGGACAAGCCAGTTCCAGTTCAGGAAGAACGGCATCCCGAGAAAAATATCCCCGATGGAAACGATCACGGCGAACGAGAGGAAAGAAACGGCGGTCGTAACCGCAGACAGGAAAATACATCCCAAAACCTTCGCCTTGAAAATCTGCTTCAGGCTGAGCGGCGTCAGGATCAGCGTCTCCAAAGTATTCCGTTCCTTTTCCCCCACGAAGCTGCTGGCGGCCGAAACGCTGGACGTCATCAGCGGTATCATCAGGAAAAACATGGGGAAAAGAGTATTCGTCAGAATGTAGAACATGCTCTGGCGCAGGCTGAACGACTTCGCTTCCTGCGGAAGCAGCTTCATCATGCTGTCCACGCCGTTGATCTGGTCCATGGGGGTATTGCAGGCGACCACCAGAAACAGCACAGGAATGGCCACGGCCAGCAGAAGCGGAACCACGAGCAGCGTGTTGCGCGCCATTTTGGAATCCCAGATCTCGCGGAAATCCTTTTTCACGACCGCCCTTTCGGGCATGGATATGATTTTCAAGGGCTCACCGCCTCCCCGCCCAGCGAAAGATACCGGAAATACACGTCTTCCAGCGTTGGTTTTACAATCCGCGCCTCATAAAGGCTGTGGCCGGCCGCAACCACGCTTTTCAGAAGCGGCGGCATTTCCTCTTCCCGCAGGATGTCCGTCCGCCACCAGCCGTCGCCGCCGCGTTCAAATCCCTGCGGCTCCTCGCCCTCGCGCAGCCTCACCGCGGCTTTCATGCGGATTTCCGCGTTTCGGCTCAGGGTTTCCAGGTCTCCGCACGCCAGCAGCGCACCCCGGTTAAGGATGCCGTAGGTCGTGCAGATGTCCTGCGCATACCGCAGCTGGTGCGTGCACAGGAAAACCGTCACGCCCTCGTCGTGCGCCATGGCCGCGATCATTTCATTGACCGTCTGCGCGGACTCCGGGTCCAGCCCGCTGGTCGGCTCGTCCAGAAAGAGGAGCTTCGGGCGATGAACCAAAGCGCGCGCCAGCGAAAGCCTCTGCGCCATCCCCGTCGAATAGGCCTGAAGCTTTTTGTCCCGGGCTTCCCACAGGTCCAGGCGTTTCAGCAGTTCTTCCGAACGCACGCGGCCGTCTTCAGTTTTCAGGCCGGCCACCTGGGCAAAGAACAAAAGGTTTTCCATGCCTGTCATCTGCTTGTACATCTTCGCGCTCTCCGTCACCACGCCGCAAAGGCGGTGGACGTCGCCCGGCCGCAGCGCGGGAGCCAGCCCTAGAACGGAGCAGGAGCCCTCGCTTGGCCTCAGCAGGCCGGTCAGAAGCTTGACGGACGTCGTCTTGCCCGCGCCGTTCGGGCCCAGAAAGCCGAAAACTTCCCCCTGTGCCACATCGAGCGAAAGGTCGTGCAGGGCAAAGACCCTGCCGTCATAGGTTTTTGACAATCGCTCCGTATGAATCGCCGGTTCACCCACGGATAACCACCTCGTGCAAACATCATAGCACATTTCCGGTACGGATTCCATAGAAAGCAGCGGAAAAAGCACACGCCTTTCCCGCCGTTCTCCTTCGGACTACTCCAGATTCAATTTTTTGCTCAGCATCCAGTTCGTAAAGAAGTAAAATGCGGCGCCGAACACCAGAGAGTACAGGATCAAAACGCCGAATCCCGCGGCAAATGCCGCAAAAGGCAGTTTGTCGAAAGACAGTTGCCCATACCCGCCCGTGAAATCAAAGCCTTTTCCCGCATTGAAAAGGGCGGAAAAAACGATCTGCTCCACCACTCCGAAACCGATGTACGCTCCGAAACCGGCAAGCAGCTTGTGCTTGCCGCTTAAATTGCCTACGGTGACGGCGGCGTAGATTTCCAGGGTACCGGACAAGACCGAAACCAGCATCAGGACAATCAATTCGATCAGAAGCCCATATGCCTGGAACCCGTACTGGCTGAAGAAACGCCCCACCGCGGCACAGAATTCGCTGAAGTCCCGCACCGTGTCCGAATTGACGGCGAGAATGAAAATGGAGAGCGCGGCAACCGCAATGCTGAGGAGCGTCCAGATCAGCGTGACGATCATTTTGCTGTCGATATGGCTGTGAGGCTTCACGGGAAGCGTAAACGAGAGGTATCCTTCGTCGCCCAGCAGATTTTTGTAAAACCGCTGGATGGAAACCACCAGTGTGACGATTCCCGTCGCGGCAATCAGCACGCAGTAGATAATCATGGTGATGACGAACGGCACCAAGGCCATCCCGCTTGTTTTGTCAAAGTTAAATACAAAGAACGCCTTATTGATCAGGGTAAAAAGGACGATCAGACCGTAAAGGGGAAGAAAAATCCTCTGGGTCGCCTTCCATTCGTATTTGATGAGTTTTCCTAACATTTAAACACCTCCCGGAACAGCGCGTCGACGCTCTTGTTCTCCTTCTCCCGAATCTCATCCACCGAAGAAGTCAGGACGATATTCCCCGCGTTGATGAATATGACGCCGTCCAAAATCTTCTCCACATCGGTAATCAGGTGCGTGGAAAGGATCAGCGAGGCGTTTTCGCTGTAATTGCTGATGATCGTGTCCAGAATATAGTCGCGCGCCGCGGGGTCCACGCCGCCGATCGGCTCGTCAAGCACGTACAGTTCCGCTTCCCGGCTCATCACCAGAATCAGCTGAACCTTCTCCTTCGTGCCCTTCGACATGGTCTTTAAACGGTCGTTCGGGTTGATGTGCAGCCTCTGCAGCATATCGTAGGCTTTCGCCTTGTTGAAATCGGCGTAAAAGTCCCCGAAAAAATCGATCATGTTCTGCACCGTCATCCAGTTGTTCAGATAAGTGCGTTCCGGCAGGTACGAAATGATCTTCTTGGTCTCGACCCCCGGCTTCATCCCGTTGATATCAATTTCGCCGCCGCTCGGGGTAAGAAGGCCGTTGATCAGCTTGATCAGGGTGCTTTTCCCGCTGCCGTTCGGGCCGAGAAGCCCTACGATCTGCCCTTTCGGGATCGCAAGATTCACCGAATTGAGCGCCAGGCATCCGGGAAAATACTTGGTCAGATTCCTGCACTCCAGGATACTATCCATTCTGCTCTTCCTCCTTCATGACGCTACCCAGCAGGGAAACGGTCTGCTGCCTGTCGTAGCCCAGCTGGTTCATTTTTGTGATAAACTCATGGATCAGGCTCACCGCAAGCTCGTTTTTCGTCTGCATAATCTTCTCCGCATCCTCCGTAACAAATCTTCCGCTGGTCCGCTGTGAATACAGCAGCCCTTCCGTTTCCAGCTGAGATAAAGCCCGCTGCATCGTATTCGGATTGACGGACGCTTCCGCCGCCATGTCCCGAACGGACGGGAGCTTGGCTCCCGCCGGATAGATTCCTGAAACAACCATTTGCTGAATTTGCTCGATTAGCTGGGAATAGATCGGCCGATCGGATTTCAGATTCCAGGGCATATTGTCACCTCCACAACCGTATGATCAATCTCACGCAGAAATCCATGGGAATTCCTCCTCCCGCAGCGCAAAGCCTTCAGCAAATATCCCGTCTGTGGAAAACCGCCGCCCCGGCGGCGAGGAAAACGGCCATGGTAACAAGCGAAATCAGGACGGGCGTCTGAAGCTGCGCCAGCGGCTGCCCGGCGATCTGGCCGATCTGCGTTTTCAGCGTATAGCGGTTCAACTGGGAAATGCGAAGCAGCTTGAACAGATACTCCGTCAGATAAAAAGCGCCGTAAAAGATGAAGATTGCCAAAGAGCCGTGGCGGAACAGGACCGTGAGGAATACCGCCATGGCGATGGAAGCGATATACACGGAGCAGGATGCCGCCGCACGAACGAAAAACTCGCGGATCAGGTCACCGGTAAATTTCGCATCCCTGGGCAGGAAGATGAGGCTGCTTCCACAATAAAAGACGAGGACGACCGCCATCAGGAGAATGCCCAGAAGGACGGAAGTAATGGCTTTTGAAAAATACAGCGACGTACGGTTCGTACCGAAGGACAGCGTGTTTTTCAGCGTGTGCTCCCGGTATTCTTCCGCAGACACAATATCCGTCAGCATCGGCATCAGAAAGACAGGAGCGGACAGCATGGAGACCGCAAAGCCCCAGGAAAAGCTGGCCGCGGAATACTGGCCTGCGGTTCTCAGCACAAGATTGACCAGAACACAGAGAGCAGCAAGCGACGCCGCCATGATATAAAAGTAAAACCGATGAAAAATTTTATACAGATCGGCATGAATCAGTCTAAGCAATTTCTTTGCCCCCAATCAAGTTCACGAAATATTGTTCCAGGCTGATTCCGGAACGACAGACCTGCGAGACCATGACCCCGTTTTCAACGAGGGCCTTTACCAGCATCTCCGGCCGGTCGAGCTGCTCATGGACATGGAGCGTCGTCCGGTCGATGATCTCCAGTTTGCTGCAGGAAGCTTTCTCCTTCAGAATTCCCGCAGCCTTCTCCGTGTCGTCGACATCCAGGCGCAGGCAGCTCCGGCATTTTTCTTCCAGCTCGGCGGCGGAAATGTGCTGGATCAATTTGCCCCCGTTGATAAAGCCGTAGGTGGTGGCAATCTGCGAAAGCTCGCCGAGGATATGGCTGGAAATCAAAACCGTGGTATCCCGTTCCCGGTTCAGCTTCAGGATAATCTCGCGGAACTCCTTGATTCCCATGGGGTCCAGTCCGTTGATCGGTTCGTCGAGGACCAGAACTTCCGGATGATTCATGACGGCGAGCGCAAGCCCGAGCCGCTGTTTCATGCCGAGGGAAAAATTCTTGAATTTTTTCCGGCCCGTTTCGGCCAGCCCCACGAATTCAAGCGCGCCGTCGATCTCCTTCCGGTCTTTGATTCCCCGCTGGATGCAATAATACCGAAGGTTCTCTCTTGCCGACAGATACGGGTAAAAGCCGGGAGTCTCGATCATCGCGCCCATATGCGCGCGCGCCATGCCGAGCTGCTGCTCGGAAGTCTGCCCGAAAAGTTCCAGTTTCCCGGAAGTAGGCGGCGTCAGCCCGCAGACCAGCTTGAGCAGCGTGGTCTTCCCTGCGCCGTTCCGGCCCACCAGCGCGTAAATGTCTCCCCGTTTCACCTGAATGCTCAGGTCGGAAACCGCGGAAAACTTTCCGTAGACCTTGTTGACCTTTCTTGTTTGTATCACCGTGTCACTCATAGCTTCGCCTCATTTGTCCGATGTATTATTGTACTAAGTTTCTAATACAATAATACACCGGATTTCAGCTTTGTCAAGTGCTTTGCGGATTCTTTTCATGAAAAAGCGGGGAAAAAGCGATTCCGCGCTCTGCAAAATCGTCTTTTCCCCGCTTTCCCGGATTCCGGACTTTATTTATGAGGAACGCTTGACGTCCCCTTTTCCCTCAGGTAAGTACTTTCCAGGTCGGACAAATGCAGCTTGACGGCAAGGGGATATTTTTCAAAAGCCTGGCTGATGGAAAAATTCCCGCCCTTGACCGCATCGTCAAAACCGCCCATATGCCAGCGGATGGCGATGGCTTCCGAAGCTCTGAGCCGCATGAAACGCTCGATCAGGAAAACGGATTTCTCCCCATGGCCGTAAGGGTAGCTGTCCTGGATGCTGTAATACGGCCGCTTTTCCCACTGGCCGGTTTCCTCGTTCTTGAAATTTCGTGTTCCCTTTTTATAAAACTGCGCTTTGCAAATATCGTGCAGCAAGGCGCAGACGGCAAAACTTTCTTCATTGTCTTCCTTGGGGTCAAAATGCTTTTCCCGCATGACATGGTAAACGCTCACGCTGTGCTGAACCAGCCCGCCGAGACAGGCGCAGTGAAATTTTGTGCTCGCCGGAGCGACGAAAAAATCCGTGGTCTGCAGCCACGCGAGCAGTTCCTTGGAACCGGCGCGGGTAATATGGTTTTGATAAATTTCCTCAAATTCTTCCCGAAAACCCATAAACAGCTTCCTCCCATCGTCTCAATTGGATTATACCATATTCCGCACCGTTTTTACAGGGAAATCGAAAACAGGGAGAAGCCGGTTCGGCGGAGGGAACGAAAGCGCCGGCGAGTTCCGGACAAAAAGGCCCGGATGCGCCGCCGGGCATTTCCGGGCTGAAAATTCGGTTCAGGGTGTTTCCGGTTTCTCCCGGACCGCCCCGATGGTCTGATTGTCCGGAAGCAGCGGCAGGCGGACCGTAAACGTGCTTCCCTCGCCCACTTTGCTTTCCACGCTGACTTCCCCTCCGTACAGGACGGCAAGGTGTTTCACAATGGAAAGGCCGAGCCCCGTCCCGCCGACCTCGCGCGACCGGCTGGCATCCACCCGGTAAAAGCGTTCAAACAGACGGCTGAAATGCTCTTTGGCGATCCCGATTCCGGTATCCTGAAACCGGATGACCGCCGTTTTTTTCTGCCTGGCGGTCGTAATGGCGACACTTCCGTTCGTGACATTGTATTTTATGGCGTTTTCAATCAGATTCCCGAAAAGCTGCTGCAGTCGGATCGGCGAGCAGGAAACATACATGGTTTCGTCCAGATCCGTGGTGATCCGGATGCCGTTCTTTTCCGCGGCGGCCCGCATCCGCCCCGCGCATTTCCGTATGGCTTCCGCCACGCTGCACGGGCACGCGGACGGGTCGTCCCTCGCGTTTTCAATCCGGGAGAGGACAAGCATGTCGTCGATCAGGTGCTGGAGCCGTTCCGCCTCAATATCCAGGACATCGTAAAAATAAGCGCGCGTCTTTTCGTCGCGGTCGGCGCTCTTCAGAAGTTCGATGCTTCCGCGGATCGAAGTCAGCGGGGTTTTCAGCTCATGCGTCACGTTGGAAACGAATTCGCTGCGCATGCGTTCCAGCTTGTGCAGGCGGGTCACGTCCGATATGACGGCAAGCGACGCCTCGGACTGCCCCGGAATCGGCGCGGTGTAAACGCGGTACTGGCGTTCCGCGCCCGTTTCCACCTGCCGCGTGGCCACGCTGCTGTTCTGGACTGCGCGGTTCATCAGCTCGGCGATACGGTTCATCAGCAGATTCCCGTTCAAAGCGTCGCCCGCGGAAAGCGCTTCCCTGCCCAAAAGGTGCCTGGCGCTCTGGTTGAGGAAAAGAATCCGGTTGTTTTCCCCCATTGCGAGGACGCCGTCGTTCATCCCCTGAAGGACGCCGCTGAGGCGGTTCTGCTGTTCTTTCAGCTCGGAAACCGCCGTTTCCGTGCTCTGCGCCATGCTGTTGAAGGATTTCGCCAAAGCGCCGACTTCGTCGCGAAAAATGCCCTCCGCCCGGCAGGAATAGTCGCCGGCGGCAATTTTTCTCGCCGCCGCCGTCAGCCGCCCGAGCGGCTCTGTCACCCGGTAAACAAGGTACGCCGTCAGGCCGCAGACGATGGCAATTCCAAAAAGCATGCTGAGCGCCGCGATCTGCCAAAGCCTTCGAATGGACGCGTCCAAAGCGGCGGTCGGAAGGGCCGCGCGCAGGAAATACTTTTCCTTAATATAAATGGCCTCATAAAAATACTTCACGCCGACGCTGGCGCTGACGCGAGTGTCGTACCCGCGGCCGTTTTTCAGGGCCTGCTGGATTTCCGGGCGGCTCAGATGGTTCTGATTCATTTCCCGCCCGGTGCTGTCCCCCACCACTTTCCCGGACAAGCTGATGATGCTGATCCGCATCTCCTGTCCGGCGGAAGAAAGCTGGGAACCGATCAGCCGCGCCGCCCGCTCCGGGTCCTGGATCTCGTCGGATTCCGTCGCCAGAATGGCCAGGGCCGTATCCAGCCGATTGGTGAATTCACGGGTATACTGCTGCTGAATCTCGAAGGCGGCACAAAAAAAAGCGGCGATAAAGCCGGCTACAATAATAATGGCATTTACGACAATCAGACGTTTTTTCATGGCGGGTCTCCTCTTCCGGTGGCACGGGTCTATTCGGAAAATTTATATCCCACGCCGCGCACCGTCTGAATCAAAATCGGATTATCCGGGTCGGATTCAATCTTCTGGCGCAAATAGCGGACATGAACGTCCACGGTCCGGGTATCGCCGAAATATTCCACGCCCCAGACACGGTCCAGAAGGGTGTCCCGCGTCAATACCCTGCCCTTGTTGCGCATCAGCATAACCAGAAGGTCGAATTCTTTTGCCGTCAGGTCGACCCCATTTCCGTCTTTTGTGACCTGATGCCGGACCACGTCCACCGAAAGGGTGCCGTGGCGGAGGGTCTCCTCCGGGGCGGCGTGGCGCTCCGACCGGCGCAGGACCGCCTTGACCCGCGCACAGAGCTCCTTGACGCTGAACGGTTTCACAATATAATCGTCCGCGCCGATCTCGAGCCCAAGGACGCGGTCGATCTCTTCCCCGCGGGCGGTCAGCATCAGGACGGGAATGTCGTGCGTTTCCCTGTTCTCGCGCAGCATCCGGCAAACCGTCAGGCCGTCGGGCTGCGGCATCATCCAGTCGAGGATGATCGCGTCCGGCCGGCGCTTCTGTACGGCGTCCAACAGAGCATTGCCGTCCGCAAACTCCGCCGTATGGTATCCGCCGTCCTTCAAACCGACAGCGACAATCCGGCGGATGCTCTCCTCATCGTCGGCAATATAAACCAGTGCCATAAAACGCCCCCGCTTTTACTGTGCATTCAGATCCGGGTGTTCTCCCGTTTCCATGAAAATAACCCATTCCGCAATATTCGTCGCATGGTCCCCCATGCGCTCCACATACTTGATGATGAACAAAATATCGACTTCCGTCATGACGCTGGCCGGATTTTCCGTAATATAGCCGCAGACTTCCAGAATGATCTTGGAAAACATCGCGTCCACCTCGTCGTCGCTGCGGCAGATGCTGCGGGCTTCTTCCACATCCTTGCTCAGGAGGACATCCATGGAGCGCCGGAACATCCTGCGGGCCGTCTCCAGCATCTGGGTGACGTGCGTAATGGCCAGGCTGTTGCCGTTCAATTCCCCGACCGTAAGGATCTCGCAGATGTCGGCGCACTGGTCGGCTTCCCGCTCCACGTCCGTCAGGATTTTTAGGCAGGCCGCAATGGTGCGCAGGTCCTTCGCGATCGGCTGCTGCAGCGCGATCAGGTCCATGCAGTCCTTTTCGATCTGGCGCACCATACGGTCAATATCGTTGTCGCTCTTCGCCACGTCCTCCGCAAGGTCCAGATTCATGCTCCGCAGGGCGGTGATGGTCTGCTGGATTTTTTCGTCAACCGCGCCGCCAAGCTCCGTCATGTGGGACATCAGGCTTTCCAGCTCGCGGTCAAAAATCTTTCTGGGCATATCGGTTTCCCCCTTCTTGTTCCGGCTCCGGCCGAAAAATCAACGCCGTTCAGCCGAACCGGCCTGTAATATAGCGCTCCGTGCGCTCGTCCTTCGGCCGGTTGAACATGGTGATCGTGTCGGTATACTCCACCAGTTCCCCAAGCAGGAAGAATGCCGTCCGGTCGGCAATGCGGGCCGCCTGCTGCATATTGTGCGTAACAATCACCACGGTATACTTTTTCCGCAGGTCATCCATCAGGTCCTCAATCTTCAATGTCGAGATCGGGTCCAGAGCGCTCGTGGGCTCATCCATCAGAATCACTTCCGGTTCGACGGCAAGGGCCCGGGCAATGCAGAGGCGCTGCTGCTGGCCGCCGGAAAGGCCGAGCGCCGATTCTTTCAGCCGGTCTTTCACTTCGCCCCAAAGCGCGGCCGCTTTCAGGGAATTCTCCACGATCTCGTCCAGCTCTCTTTTGGACTTGACCCCGTGAATTCTCGGCCCGTAGGCAATATTGTCGTAAAGCGACATCGGAAATGGATTCGGGTTCTGGAATACCATGCCGACGCGTTTCCGCAGAAGCGTGACATCCGTATTCGGCAAATAGATGTCTTTTCCTCCGACCGTAACTTTTCCTTCGATCCGGCAATTTTCGACCAGGTCGTTCATCCGGTTGATTGTTTTCAGGCAGGTGGACTTCCCGCAGCCCGACGGGCCGATGAAAGCCGTCACCTGATTGGAAGGGATGCGCATGTTAATATTCTTCAGTGCCTGGAAGTCTCCGTAGAACAGATTCAGTCCGGCAAATTCGATTTTTGTTTCCATATCCTTACGGTTTCCCTTTCCCCTTACCGCGGCTGGCGATACCGGCGGTTATTTCATTCCAATATGGCAGTTCCATTGTAAACACAATATGTTAAGAGAAGGTTAAAATATGATTATAGGAATTTTAAACAAAAACCTGCGGCAGGGCCGCACGGCCCGTCCACAGGCTTTTTTACAGAATTTACGTTGCACCGAATTTGCGGAAACGGTCATAGCGTTTTTGCAGGAGCGCCGGTATCTCCTCCGCTTTTTTCAGCACAAGGGAGTGGTACAGTTCGGTTTTCAGGGTCTCGTACACCTCGCTGAAATCAGCCGGCTCCGGGATGACGCGCTCGACCACATCCAGTCGCAGGAGATCGTCCGCCGTCATTTTCAGGCACTGCGCGGCCTCTTTTACTTTGGAGCTGTCCCTCCACAGGATGCTGGCGCAGCCTTCCGGCGAAATGACGGAGTAGCAGGCGTTTTCCAGCATCCAGACCTCGTCGGCCACCGCCAGCGCAAGCGCTCCACCGCTGCCGCCTTCGCCGATAAACACCGAAATCACGGGAGTCTTCAGCGCCATCATCTCCGTCAGGTTTTCGGCGATGGCCTGCCCTTCTCCGCGTTCTTCCGCGGAGATGCCGCAGAACGCCCCCGCCGTGTCCACAAAGCAGACGACCGGCCGGCCGAATTTTTCAGCAAGCTTCATCTGGCGCAGGGCTTTTCGGTAGCCTTCCGGGTGCGCGGAGCCGAAATTCCGGCGGACCTTTTCCTTTGTGCTGCCGCCCTTCTCGTTGGCGATGACGGTGACCGGCATCCCGCACAGGCGGGCGATCCCGGCGACGATCGCTTTGTCGTCGCCGAAGCGGCGGTCGCCGTGCATTTCCATGAAGTCCGTAAAAATATTCCGGATATAGCACAGGCCGGTCGGCCTGCCCTTGGCGCGCGCGGCGGCAAGGCGGTCATACGCTTCCATGCCCGTTCCCCCTTTGATGCATCGACAGCAGGTTTGCAAGATACTCTTTCTGCCCGCGGCGCGGCACGATTTCGTCGACAAAGCCTTTTTCCAGCAGAAATTCGGCCCTCTGGAAATTCGGGGGCAGCTTCTGGCGCATGGTCTGCTCGATAACCCGGGGACCGGCAAAGCCGATCAGCGCGCCGGGTTCGGCCAGAATGACGTCCGCTTCCATGGCGAAGCTCGCCGTCACGCCGCCCGTGGTCGGGTCGGTCAGGACCGCAACATACAGATTGCCCGCCTCGCCGTGCCGTTTGACGGCGGCGCTCGTTTTCGCCATCTGCATCAGGGAAAGGATGCCCTCCTGCATTCGCGCGCCGCCGGACACCGTAAACCCCACCACGGGCAGGGAATTTGCGGCGGCGTATTCAAACAGCCGCGCGATTTTTTCGCCCACCACGGTGCCCATGCTGCCCATCATAAAATAGGGTTCCATAGCGAACAGAGCGCAGGGAAAGCCGCCGATCGAGGCGGTTCCGCAGACGACGCCCTCGTTTTCCCCGCTCTCAAGGCGGGCGTGCCACAATTTCTTTTCATAGTTCGGAAACCCGATCAAATTGGAAGAACGCATTTTCGCGTCCCTTTCCCGAAAAGAGTCGCCGTCGGTAACCAGCCCGATGCGCTGGCGCGCGTTCATGCGGAAATGGTAGCCGCACTTCGGGCAGACGCGCGCATTTTCGTTCAAATCGCCCGTCAGAAGGATCGCCTTGCATTGCGGGCAGGAAATGCACATCTGGTCGGGAATGTCCGGCATGGAATTTTTATTGTGGCCGTCGTACCATTCCAGCGGGTTCCCCGGCTTTTTAAAAAGGTTCTTCGTCAGCATCATGGCTTGGTTGCCTCCAGCTTCTCCATAAAATCCGTATGGTAGCGGCCCGACCGGAACAGCGGATGCGCCAGAATCTTCCGCTGCAAATCCGTATTGGTATCCACGCCGGTGATGACCAGTTCGCAAAGAGCCGCCTGCATTTTCCGGATTGCTTCTTCCCGCGTCTGCGCATGGACGATCAGCTTGCCGATCAGGGAATCATAAAACGGGGGAACGGTGTAATCCTGAAACAGTGCCGTGTCGAACCGGACCCACGGCCCGCCGGGAATGTGCAGCAGGGTGATTTTCCCGCTGCTCGGCCGGAAACCCAGCGACGGATTTTCCGCGTTGATGCGGCACTCGATCGCGTGGCCGCCGACGGAAACGTCTTTCTGCCCAAAATTCAGGGGCAGGCCCGCCGCGATGCGGATCTGCCATTTTACGAGGTCGATTCCGGTCACCATTTCCGTGACGGCGTGCTCCACCTGAAGGCGGGTGTTCATTTCCATGAAATAAAAATTCTGGCTGTCGTCCACCAGGAACTCGATGGTTCCGGCGTTGACATAGCCGACGGCCCTCGCCGCCTGAACCGCGAAACGGCCCATTTTCATGCGGGTTTCCTGCGAAATTCCCGGGGACGGGCTTTCTTCCAGCAGTTTCTGGTGCTTGCGCTGTACGGAACATTCGCGTTCCCCGAGGACGACGGCATTCCCCTGGTTGTCGCACAAAAGCTGCATTTCCACATGCTTGGCCGGGTAAAGATATTTTTCGAGGTAAACGGCGCCGTCGCCGAAAGCAATTTTGGCTTCCGCGGACGCGGTGTGGAACGCGTTTTCAAACTCTTCCATGGAGCGGACGAGACGGATCCCGCGCCCGCCGCCCCCGCTGCGGGCCTTAATCAGCAGCGGGAAACCGATTCTCCGCGCCTCTTTTTCCGCCTGTTTGAAATCGTCCACCATTCCGCCGCCGGGAACGACCGGAACGCCGGAAGCCTGCATGGTCTGCCGGGCCATGTCCTTATCGCCCATTTTCGCAATGACGCCGGACGGCGGGCCGATAAAGGCAATGTTGCATTTTTCGCACAGGGCCGCGAACTTCGCGTTTTCGGAGAGGAGTCCGTAGCCCGGATGGATGGCCCCGGCGCCCGTCACCTCCGCCGCCGAAATGATCGCCGCGACATTCAGATAGCTGTCCTTGAGCTGGGCGGGGCCGATGCAGACGCTTTCATCCGCAAGGCTGACGTGCAGGGCGTCCCGGTCCGCTTCGGAAAAAACGGCCACCGTGGCAATGCCCATCTCTTTGCAGGCCCGGATGATCCGGACGGCGATTTCACCGCGGTTTGCAATCAGAATCTTTGAAAACAAGGTTTCACCCCTTATTCTTTGGCATCAGCGCGAAAGACAGCTCGGCGCTGACCGCGAGCTTTCCGTTCACGGTGCCCTTGCCCCTTGCAAAGTAAAAAGGGGGCCGGCTCCTCGTCAGGCTGCATTCCAGCACCAGCGTATCGCCCGGGCGGACCTGATTTTTGAACCGCACCTTATCGAGGCCGCCGAACAGGGGGATGCTTCCCTTCACCTTGTCGGCCAACAGGACACAGCAGGTCTGCGCCATCATTTCGCACTGGATCACGCCGGGCACGATCGGCATGCCGGGAAAATGCCCCCGCAGGAACCACTCGTCGCCCTTAACGGTATAACTTCCAACCGCAAGATTTTCTTCCCTGAGCTCCGCCTCGTCGATCAGGAGCATCGGCTCGCGGTGCGGAAGGATTTGTTTCAGTTCGTCTCTCGTCATGGTTTTACCGCCGTTTCCCCGCGCGGATCTGGGAAAAACAGGACGTCCGTCCCGCGCGGAAGGACGGACCGCACTAATTCAGCGCAGCTTGAACAGAGTCTGGCCGTATTCGACGACCTGGCCGTTGTCCGCACAGATTTCGGCGATTTCGCCGTTCTGGTCGGAATTGATTTCATTCAGGAGCTTCATGGCCTCGATCGTGCAGATCACGTCGCCCTTTTTCACCTTGCTGCCGACCTTCACGTAAGGTTCGCTTTCCGGTGAGGGAGAGGTATAAAAAACGCCGACCATCGGACTTTTGATTTCCTTGAAATGTTCCGCGCTCTCCGGCTTGCCCGCCGAAGCTCCGCCGCTTCCCGCGGCGGGGACATTCGCTGTGGCGGGCGGCACGGCGAAAGCCGCCGCCGGAGCCGGCGGTCTTTTTTCCAGCTTGATTTTCTGCCCGTCCTCCGTGACCTCAAGGCAGGTCAGGCCGGCGTCCTGCAAAATCTTTGCGAGGGAACGAATCTCTTCCAATTTCATAAATCTGCTCACCTTCCTCTGCGTATTGCTCCGTTACCGCGCTCTCCGAAACACCAGGCAGACGTTATGGCCGCCAAACCCGAGATTCGTCGAAAGCGCGTAATCCGGCCGCGCCTTGCGCGCCGTATTGGGAACGTAGTCGAGGTCGCATTCCGGATCGGGCACCCGGTAGCCGATGGTCGGGGGAACGACGCCGTTTTTCAAGGCAAGAATGCTCACGATCGCCTCGGCCGCGCCGGTTGCGCCCAGCATGTGGCCCGTCATGGATTTGGTTGAGCTGATCAGCGCGGTTTCGGCCTGTTTGCCGAGCGCCGCCTTAAACGCGAGCGTTTCCGTCTTATCGTTCAGTTTCGTGCTGGTGCCGTGCGCGTTGATATAAAGCTTCGCGTCGCCCGGCACGCCGGCTTCTTTCATTGCCAACCGGACGGCGGTCGCGATCCCCTCGCCTTCCGGCTGCGGGGCCGTCATGTGGTAAGCGTCGTTCGTGTTGCCGTAGCCGCAGAGTTCCCCATAGATTTTCGCGCCGCGGGCGACGGCATGCTCATATTCTTCCAGGATCAGAACGGCCCCGCCCTCGCCCATGACGAACCCGTCGCGGCGCTTGTCGAACGGCATGGACGCGTTCTTGGGATCATTCGACGTGCACAGGGCCATGCAGTTTGTGAAGCCCGCAACGGCAAGCCCGTTGATCGTCGCTTCGGACCCGCCGGTAATCATCGCGTCGGCCGCCCCGTACTGGATGGCGCGGTACGCTTCCCCGACTGCGTTTGCGGAAGTGGAGCAGGCCGTCACGATGCACAGGGAAGGGCCTTTCGCGTGATGCCGGATGGCAATGTTGCCCGCGGCGATATTGGAAATCAGCTTCGGAATGAAAAAGGGCGAAACTCTCCTGGGGCCCACGGTGTTCAGCCTGGTGCAGTCTTCAATGAACGTCGTCATGCCGCCGATGCCCGAGCCCACGTAAACGCCGAGCCGCTCCGGCTCGATCCGGCCGGAAATTCCGCTGTCGTCCATCGCCTGGGCGGCGGCGGCCATTGCGTACTGGCAGAACAGGTCCGTTTTACGGATCTGGGATTTTTCCATATAATCCGCCGGATGAAAATCCTTGACCTCGGCCGCAAGCTTCACCTTGTATGCCGACGTATCGAATCTCGTAATAAAATCAATGCCGTTTTTTCCCGCAACCAGTCCGTTCCAGAAAGACGCCACGTCGTTTCCAAGCGGAGTGACGGCGCCCATGCCCGTAACAACAACTCTTCTTCTCATCGTATCCTCCCAACGGAATTCCATCATTTTTCTCAGATGCAGAGGCCGCCGTCCACCCGGATGACTTCCCCTGTGATGTAGGCCGCTCCGTCGCCCGCCAGAAAAGCGGCGAGGTTTGCGACGTCTTCCGGCTTCCCCGCGCGCTTCATCGGGATCGAGGCGACAACCGCGTCGCGGGCCTTTTCGTTCATTCCCCGCGTCATGTCGGTATCGATGAACCCGGGGGCGATCGCATTGCAGGTGATGCCACGGCCCGCCAGCTCCCTCGCCACGGTCTTCGTCAGGCCGATCAAGCCCGCCTTCGCGGACGAATAGTTCGCCTGCCCGACGTTCCCGCTCAGCCCCGCCACCGAGCTGATATTGATGATCCTGCCGCTGCGCTGATGAAGAAAATGGCGGCAGCAGTTCCGGATCATGTGAAAGGAGCCTTTTAAATTGGTGCGGATCACGTCGTCGAAATCCTGCTCCTTCATGGTTGCGATGGAACCGTCGCGCGTGATGCCCGCGTTATTGACAAGAATGTCGATCTTTCCGAAATCCTTTAAGATTTCGTTCACCGTTTTCTTCGTCGCGTCGAAGTCGGCTACGTCGCACCGGTAGGCACCGCACCGCACGGAAAAGCCCTGTAACAGGGTGCAGGTTTCTTCCGCAGCCTTCTGGTTCCCCGCATAGAGAATGGCGACATCCGCCCCGTTTTCCGCCAGCTTCCGCACGATTGCCCGGCCGATGCCGCGCGAGCCGCCCGTAACGACCGCCACCTGACCTTTCAGCATGTTTTGCCTCCTCGCCGGAGGGCGGAAACCGCCTGCCTCAGGGTTTCCGCATCCTCCACATGAAAGATTTTTACATTGCGAAGCGTCCTTTTGACCAGACCGCTCAAAACTTTCCCCGGCCCGGTTTCCACATAAGTATCCACGCCGTCCGCAGCCATTTTCTCCAGAATCTTTCTCCATAAAACCGGATGGCTGATTTGATTGACAATATTTTCACGAATCTGGGCTTCATCCGCCCCGTACCGGGACGCCGTAAAATCGGAGTAAACCGGGATCGACGGGGGCTTCACCGGAACCGCCCGGAGCGTTCCCCGAAGCCTCTCCCCGGCTTCCCGCATAAAGGGGGAATGAAACGCGCCGCTGACCGCCAGCGGGACGGCCCTGCCGCCCGCTTCGGCCGCATCCCTGCAAAAGCTTTCCAGTTCCCGTTTCTCCCCCGCGACGGCGACCTGGCCCGGGCAGTTGTAGTTGACGGGATAAACGCGCTGGTAACGGGAGCAGATTTTCTCCACCGTTTCATCCGGGAGCTTTAGGACGGCTGCCATGCCGCCCCCCTCTTTTTCGGCGGCATCGTTCATCAACCGGCCGCGCGTGCAGACGAAGGAAAAACCGTCTTCCGGCGAAAAAGCATGCGAAAACGTCAGGGCGGCGATTTCACCGAGGGAAAACCCCGCGACGGCGTCCGGAAGGATTCCGTTTTCCCGCAGGGCTTCCGCGGCGGCCAGGTCGACGCAGTAAACGCACGGCTGCGTGTTGACCGTTTGGGAAAGTTCTTCCTTCGGCGCGTGAAAGCACTGCTCCGACGTACCGGGGCGGATGCCGCCCGCCAGGCTGAACACCCGTTTTGCCGCTTCGGAAGCCCCGCAAAGCTCCCGGCCCATACCGGTGTACTGGGCACCCTGTCCACTGAATAAAAACGCTATTTTACCCACTGCGACACACCGCCCAACCGTTTTTCCGCTTCCTCAAACATTTCTTCGATCATTTCTTTCGCCGTCTGTTCCTTTTTCACCAGGCCGGCGATTTCCCCCGCGAGAAAGCATCCGTTCCGTGCGTCGCCTTCCCGGGCGGCCCGCCGGAGCGCTCCGGCGCCGAATTTTTCCAGCTCCTCTTTGGATACGTCCGCCCCGCGTTCCTTTTTTTCAAATTCTCTGGAAAACGGCGTTTTCAAGGACCGAACCGCGTCGCCCAGGCTGGCGCCGGTCACGATTGTATCCAGCTCTTTTGCCTTCCGTACTTTTTCCTTATAAACCGGGCTGATGGTGCATTCCCTGGCCACCAGAAAACGCGTGCCAACCTGCACGCCCTGGGCGCCCAGCATCAGGGCCGCCGCAATTCCCCTCCCGTCGCCGATACCCCCGGCGGCAAGGACGGGAATCTTCACGGCGTCGCAGATCTGCGGAACAAGGGCCATCGTATGCAGCTTCCCGATATGCCCGCCGCTTTCCGCGCCTTCCGCCACGACGGCGCAGGCGCCGCGCTTTTCCGCCAGCCTTGCGAAACCGACGGAAGCGACAACGGGAACCACCTTGATGCCCGCTTCCAGCCATGCCGGCATGAACTCCCCCGGATTCCCGGCCCCGGTCGTCAGCACCGGCACATGTTCTTCCACAACCGTCCGGGCAACCTCTTCCACGAACGGGCTCATCAGCATGACGTTGACGCCGAACGGCTTTTGGGTCCTCTCCCGGCATTTGCGGATTTCTTCCCGGAGCTGCTCCCCGTTGGAATTCATCCCGGCGATGATGCCGAGCCCGCCGGCGTTGGAAACAGCGGCCGCCAGCGAAGCGTCCGCCACCCATGCCATGCCGCCCTGAAAAATCGGATATTCGATCTGAAACAGCTCGCAGACGGGAGTTTTTATCATGAAAATTTTCTCCTTTCCGAAAATCCGGTCAGCCCCACCGGATGACGCACGCACCGGAGGTCAGACCGCCGCCGAACGCGACCAGCGCGAGGATGTCCCCAGGATGGAACGTCCCCCTGCGGTTCAGCTCGTCCATTAAAATCGGAATGGACGCGGAAGAAATGTTTCCGTAATGCGCAATATTGGTGCAGTAGCGCTCCGCGGGGATGTCCAGACGCTTTTTCGCGGAATCGATGATCCGCAGGTTTGCCTGATGCGGCAGAACCCACGTGACGTCCTTCTGTTCCAGCCCGGCGTCCCGGATCGCGGCTTTCAGCTGCTTGGGCATCTCGCTCACGGCGAACTTATACACCTCGTGGCCGCTCCAGGTCAGGACGGAGGGCGGGCACGGGGTGCGGTTAAACGGCGAGTTGCCGCTGACGTTCGGGATGGCCATGACCTTGCTGTCGCCGTAGGCGGCGATGCGGATGGAAAGGAGGCCGCCGCCCTCCGCAAGAACGGCAGCGCCCGCCCCGTCGCCGAACAGAACGCACGTGGCCCGGTCTTTCCAGTCCAGCAGCTTCGACATATTTTCGCAGGAAACAATCAGAATTTTTTTCGCCCGCTTCCGGACAAAAAAGCCGTCGGCTACATCGAGGGCATAAAGAAAGCCCGTGCAGGCCGCGTTCATGTCGAACGCCGGACAGTGCGCCCCGAGGCGCTCCTGGATGCAGCAGGCCAGCGACGGAGTAAAATAATCGCCCCGGATCGTCGTGCAGATGATCCCGTCCAGTGCGGAAACATCCACCCCTGCGTTTTCCAGCGCGGCCCGCCCGGCGGCTTCCGCAACATCGGTGATGGTTTCATCGGTACAGACGTACCGGCTTTTGATCCCGGTGCGTGAATAAATCCATTCGTCGGATGTGTCCATCATCTCCGCAAGATCGTCGTTCGTCCGGGAATATGCGGGATGCGCGCTTCCGGTTCCTATAATTCTGAAACTCATTCAATCCCCCGTTTTATTGCAGCTTTCCGGTTCCCATTTTGTTGCATAGGAAACAGTTTGATGATTATATGCAATATTGTATGCAATTTTTCCATCGCGTATTTTCTGTATTGCAAAAATGCAGGAATCAACCTTGCAGGGGAACCCTTTTGCGGGCCGGAACGCCTTTCTTGGGAGTTCCGGACGGACGCCCCGTATTGCCCTTCCCGCGGCCCCCCCGCGAAGTGTCGGCAGGGTCGCATTCTTTTGCCGCCATCTCACGGAGCTTATATTTCTGGATCTTCCCGCTCGCCGTCACGGGGAAACGGTCCAGGAATTTCACGTATTTCGGGATCTTGTGGCGCGCCAGATTGTCGCCGATATAGCCGCGGACCTCGTCTTCGGTGAGATGCGCGCCTTCCTTCAGAATGATGCAGGCCATAATCTCTTCCCCGTACTCTTCGCTCGGCACCCCGATGACCTGAACATCGCGGATGGCCGGATGCGTGTAGAGAAATTCCTCGATCTCCTTCGGATAGATGTTTTCACCGCCGCGGATAATCATGTCCTTGATCCGGCCCGTAATGCGGTAATACCCGTTTTCGTCCGCCGCGGCGAGGTCCCCGGAATGCAGCCAGCCGTTCTCGTCCACGGCCTGCCGGGTTTCGTCCGGCATCTTGTAGTAGCCTTTCATGGTGTTGTAGCCGCGCGAGCAGAACTCGCCCGGCACATTCACCGGCTGGATCTTGCCGGTTTTCGGGTCGATGATTTTCCCTTCCACGCCCGGCATCAGCTTGCCGACGGTGCAGACCCGGGTTTCGAGCGGGTCGTCGGTCGTCGTCATGGTACAGGCGGGGGAAGCTTCCGTCTCGCCGTAGGTGATGGTGATTTCCCGTATTCCCATTTCGTTGATGACCCGGCGCATGACTTTTTCCGGGCAGGGCGAACCGGCCATAATTCCCGTCCGCAGCGTGGTGAAGCGGTGCTTTTTGAAGTCGGGATGTTCCAGCATCGCGATGAACATGGTGGGGACGCCGTGCACGGCTGTGCAGCCTTCCTCTTCCAGCGCGTTCATAACGACGGACGGCCGGTAGTATTCCACAGGGACCATGGAAGTGCAGTGGGTCAGGCACGCCATGACGCCCAGAACCAGACCGAAGCAGTGGAACAGCGGGACGGTGATGCAGAGTTTGTCCTGCTCCGTGAATTTCATGCAGTCCCCGATTCCCTTGCCGTTGTTTACGATGTTGTCATGCGTCAGCATCACGCCCTTCGGGAATCCCGTCGTGCCGGAGGTATACTGCATGTTGATAACTTCGCCCGGGTCCAGCGAATCCTGAACGCGGCGGTATTCTGCGTCACTGACGGCTTCGCCCCGCCGGAAAAGCTCCTGAAAATCGTATGTCCCCGGGATCTTCGTCCCTCCGATATGGACGAGAGTCTTTAAAAACGGAAAATCCGGTTCGGAAAGGCAGCCGGGCCGGCTCGTCTTCAGGGTCGGGCAAAGCGCGTTGATCGTGCTGATATAATCGTTTCCCTTAAACCCGTCGATGAAAACCAGTGCCTTGGTGTCCGACTGCTGCAGCAGGTATTTCAGCTCGAACTTTTTATAATTCGTGTTGACCGTAACCAGGATCGCGCCGATTTTCGCCGTCGCAAACAGCGTGATGAGCCACTCCGGAACATTGGTTGCCCAGATGGCGACATGGTCGCCTTTTTTGATTCCAATCGACAGAAACCCCTTTGCGGCCCTGTTGCACTCGTCGCGGAACTCTCTCCAGGTTCTGCGGTATGGGCGGTCGTTGTATTTGACCGCTTCCCGGTCCGGGAATTTTTTCGCGTTGGCGTCCAGCATTTCTCCAACTGTGCAATGAATCATCGTATCCATGGTCCTTTCCTTATCTTCTTGAATTTGGATGCCGGATTTTCCACCGGTACCACCGGAAATCCGTATTTCAATCTGCATGTTGCCAAATGCAGTGTTATTAACAGCTTAATGTAATTTTAAATATTATATCACATCAATATTCAAATTGGCAAGAACCGATCCAAACAGGAAACTTATTTTTTCTCTGCATTTCATGTTCAATCTGCCCAATATTTCCCGTCAGTCCGGCCGGTAAGGGAAGAATCAATCGGCTTTCCCCATCATATAAATAATGGATTGCCGCAGTGTTTTCCGTCTTTCCTTCCGCGCGCAGGATGTGATTTCCCAAAAATTTATTAAAATTACATCTTTTACAAATAATTTTGTAAGAAATATCGGTGTTATTTTGTTAATTTATACAAACGTCCAATTTTAAAGGCCTTTTTGCCAAATTTATATTGAAATTTAACGGAACGCAGGGTACAATAGAGCTTGGTTCCGGTTGCGGAATCGCCGCTCCCATTGGTTCCGATTTACCGGAATGTCAATCTTCCTATACGGAATTGAAATTGATTACGCCTTTAGTCCCTCATAACCGAAGGACTTCACCATTTTTTCACAAACGGAAAGCGCCCACAGCTTTTGCTGTGGGCGCTTTCCGTTTGCCGTCAATGCCATTTATTTCAATTCCTCAATTTAAGGAATTTTTTTGCAGGACAGTTTAATAATAATAAAAAGCTGCTGATGAAAAAATTTTCCATGGGAAGGTTAAAATACCCTGCTTTGCAGCCATTCCGAAATCTCGACGGGTATTTGAGAAAGGGTACTGATGCTATGCAGTCTTTTGAAACAAGGTTGAAAAACAACGACAATACCTACCGGGAACTGTTCGTACGGTATCCGAACAACCCGATTCTGACGGCAAAAGACTGGCCCTACGCAGTAAACACGGTTTTCAATCCCGCGGCGACCGTTTTTAACGGAAAAATCCTGCTGCTGGCACGGGTGGAAGACCGCCGCGGTTTTTCCCATCTGACCAAGGCCGTCAGCGACGACGGCGTCACCAACTGGAAAATCGACAAATGGCCCACGCTGGAAGCCAACCCGAACTACCCCGAGGAAGCATGGGGGATTGAAGACCCGCGCATCACCCGGATGGAAGAGCTGGACCGCTGGGCCGTCGTCTATACTTCTTATTCCCGTTCCGGCCCGACGGTATCGCTCGCCCTGACAAAAGATTTCACAACCTTTGAAAAAATGGGCTCCATCATGCCGCCGGAGGACAAGGACGCGGCGCTTTTCCCCAGAAAATTCAAAGACAAATGGCTGCTGATCCACCGGCCGATCGGCGCGCATCTCAGCCGCACGGAAGATGTGGGGGCCGGAGCGCACATCTGGCTTTCCTGCTCGACGGACCTCAAGTACTGGGGCGACCACAGCATCCTCATCAACGCCAGAAAGGGCGGCTGGTGGGACGCGAACAAGGTGGGGCTCTGCTCTCAGCCGCTGGAAACGCCGGACGGCTGGCTGGTGCTCTACCACGGGGTCAAGCAAACCGCATCCGGAGCGATCTACCGGCTGGGCCTGGCCCTTCTGGACCTGGAAGATCCCACAAAAGTGCTTCGGCGCAGCGACGAATGGATTTTCGGTCCCGAGGAATCCTATGAACGGGAAGGCGACGTCCGTGACGTCGTTTTCCCGTGCGGATGGGTGTTCGACAAAGCGGCCGGCAAGGTAAAAATGTACTATGGAGCCGCGGACACCTGCATCTGCCTGGCCACGGCCACCCTGAGCGACCTGCTGGAATATATCAAAAGCTGCCCGGGGCAATCGCTCACCGATTTTTAAAATGTGGTTTCAACAGGGAAGCGACGGAAAAGGCCGACGAATCAGCCCAATAAGGAGGAATTGACTTTGAAAGCACTATTTCTCGCCGGCGGGAAAGGCACCCGGCTGAAGCCGCTGACGGATCATCTTCCAAAACCCATGGTGCCCATTATGGGCGTGCCGCTTCTGGAACGGAGCATCCGGGAGCTGAAGCGCTGCGGGGTAAACGAGATCGTAATCAGCACCTGCTATAAATCGGACTGCATCGAAGGCCACTTCGACGCGGACAGCCGCAGCGGAATGACCATCCACTGCATCTGCGAAGAAAAGCCGCTCGGCACCGGAGGCGCGATCAAAAACTGCCAAAAATATTTTGACGGCACGTTCCTTATTTTCAACTCCGATATTCTCTGCAATATCAATCTGAAGGAGCTTGTTGGATTCCATAAACAGAAAGGCGCCGATGTCACCATCGCCGCCACAAAAGTCGAAGATCCCTCAAGCTACGGCGTGATCGAATACGATCCGGACGGCTCCATCGTCTCTTTTACCGAAAAGCCGAAGCTTGGAGAAGCAAAATCCAATTATATCAATGCCGGGATCTATGTTTTCGAGCCGAGGGTTCTGGACCTGATCCCGCAGGGCCAGCCCGTTTCCGTCGAACGGGACACGTTTCCCCTTCTGCTGAAAAAAGGGTTCCGTCTGGCCGTTTTCCGCGGGGACGACTACTGGATCGACATCGGGACCCCGCAGAAATATATGCAGGCGCACAGCGATATCTTCAGCGGGCACTGCGCCGTTTCGGAAAACAACTTCCAAAGCGATAAAATTTACGGGCTTTCCAACGCGGACCTTGACCCTACGGCAAAGATCACCGGCCCGGTGTGGCTCGGGAAGGACGTCCATGTCGGCGCAAACGCCGTCATCGGACCGAACGTCGTGATCGGCAACGGCTTCCAGGCCGGGCGCGGGTGCGAAATCCGCGACAGCGTCATCTGGAACGACGTGTCCGTCGGCAGCGGGGTGGGAATCGACCACTCCGTTGTGACATCCGGCTGCCGGATGGAAAGCGGCGTGCAGTGTGAGGACACCATCTATTCGCAGGAGAGCAAGCTGCCCTTTTCCTAAAATAACAAATAACGAAATCGGAAAGGAATGGAATCTTTGGCGGAACAAAGAAACGTCCGCGTGCTGTTCCTCAGCACGTATCCCCCTCGGGCATGCGGCATCGCCACCTTTACGCAGGACCTGATCCATGCGCTGGACGAAACCGGGAAGATCGAGACGGAGGTTGCCGCCGTAAACGACGGCATCGATTCATACCCGCCCGAGGTCCGGTTTACCCTGGAACAGCAGGACCCGAACTCTTACCTGGAAACGGCGGCGCAGATCAGCCGCTCCTCCGCCGACCTGCTGATGGTGGAGCACGAATTCGGCATCTACGGCGGAAAGTCCGGCGAATATCTGCTCAAGCTTGTCGATCTGCTGGAAATTCCCTATCTCGTGACTCTGCACACCGTCCTGCCGAAGCCCACCAAAAAGCAGCGTGAAATCATCCAGCGTCTGGCCGTGGGCTGTAAAAGGCTGATCACGATGTCGGCCTCTTCCATCCCGGTCCTTCGGGAAATCTATGAAGTCGACCCGGACAAGATCTCGGTGGTGCATCACGGCGTACCGGAGATTGCCGTGGAAGACCGGGACCGGCTGAAAAAGCAGGCGGGTCTGGAAGGCCGGTTCGTCGTAAGCACGTTCGGCCTGCTGAGCCCCGGGAAAGGGCTGGAATACGGCATCGGCGCCGTTGCGCGCGTCGCTAAAAAGCACCCGGAAATTCTCTATCTCGTTCTCGGGCAAACCCATCCCGTGATCAAAAGCCGCGACGGGGAAGCCTACCGCGAGAAGCTGGAGCAGACCGCCGCCGATCTGGGTGTCGCGGAAAACGTCCGGTTTGTGAACCGGTACCTGACCAAAGAGGAAATCATCCGGTATCTTGTCATGTCCGACGTCTATATGACGCCTTATCTAAGCAGGGATCAGGCCGTCAGCGGAACGCTTGCCTATGCTGTGGGGTACGGAAGGGTAATCGTTTCCACCCCCTACCCATACGCCGTGGAAATGCTTGGGGACGGCCGCGGGATGCTCGCCAAATTCCGCAGCACCGTTTCCCTGTCGAAATGTATTCTGGACGTGCTGCGGCATCCGGAACAAAAAGAAAAAATGGAAAAAAAGACCGCGGAGCTCGGCAAAGACATGATGTGGAGCCGCGTGGCGGAAAATTACTTCTCGATTTTCAAGGATGCCGTTTCCCGGGAGCCCGAAGCGGCGGAAGGACCGGAGCGGCATCGCCCCGGTTTCTGACTTGATTCCGGCGGAAAGATTTCGATCCGCTGTCAGCGGTAAACGACCTGAAGCGTCAGGCCGGAATCCGCCGGGTCGGTAACATAACTGGATGCGCCGATATTCAGCGGTTTCCCCGCCTGTTTCTCCGCCGAGCGGAGCCAGGATGCCATTTTATATGGGGAAGCCGTCATCATGCCGGCAACCGTGCCGTTGTAGTTCCCGTGGATCAAAAAAGCGATGGATTTTCTTCCCGTTTTCAGCTCCGAGGCGAGCGCTTTTACCACCGCCTCGTCCCCGGAGCCGTTTAAAGCGGATACGGGGATTCCTTTCACGCGGAAATAGTTTTCCGCCGTGGAACTGCAGGACGGAAGAAAAATATTGAACTGGACCGCGCCTCCGTCAATCACATGGTCCGACAGCGACGAGGCGGTCGGCCCGATGCCGTGCGTCTGCCGGATGACGGAATCGCTCACGTTGTAATAATTATAGATCAGGATGGCGTTGTCGCTCCAGGTGACGTCAAGGTGATACCACGCACTGCCGATCCGAACGGCGTTCCACATGTGGCCGACACCGTCGCCGCTGCCGCGGACCAGGGTGCACAGGATACCGGCGCAGCCCGCGAGAAGCTGCATGGCTCTGGAATATCCCTCGCACACCGCTTTGCCCCCGACCAGCGCGCCATACGACGTAAACGGTTGCCAGCGGCCCGGATTGCCGGCGGCGGCATTGTCATATACACAGTGATCCGCAAGATACCGGAAAAGGTACTCTTCCCGGTCGAACGGATTCAGCCCGGCCGGCATGGAACGCAGCACGGAAGATACGGCCGAATTCAATTTTCGGATCGCCGTGTCGCACTGTTCAGGCGAATCCACGGAATAAAGCTGCAGAATTGTCCGGCCTCCCTGGCGTCCGTAGGAATATGCCTGGGCAAGCCAGAAAACCTGGGGATGATCGTCCATATATGCCGTGAGCGCAAGCCGGACCTGCGTTTCCGTAAGCCGGTCCGCAACGGAGATTTGTCTGATCGGGTAGTAGCCAAGCACGTTTTTCTCCACGGCGATCCGTCGGACATTTTCTTCAATCCGCTGATACAGCTCTTTTTCAGCCGTCGACAAAAGGTGCAAATAACTGCTGTTCTGCACAACGGCGGCATATTTTGCCGTCGACGCGCCGGCACGGATCACTTCCTTGGAAGAAGCGGAACCCGAGGGAAGAACCGCCGGTATCTTTTTTACCGTCTGCACGTCCGATTTTCCGGAAACAGACGGAGAGGAAGAACTCTTGGAAAGCCCGGCGCCGTCTTTGGAAGACGACACGGATTTCCGTGAAGCCGCGATGCCGGAGCTGCTTTTCGGAGAAGAAGCGCCGCCCAGGGAAGACGCGATCCACGACGCCACATTGTTGAGCGCACCGGAAGCAGCCTTCCGTTGTCTTTCGGCCGACGCAGAAGAGCAGCCCGCGAGCGATGCCGTCAGGACGGCCGCCGCAGTCAGAACGGCTGCAATCGAACGGATTTTCCCCAGCGAAAGAAGGCGACGGTTCATCTGTGTTTCCCCCCGATCGATACCGGAATCATGTTTGGTATTCTGATTATAACATAAAATCCGGGAAATGGCGTCTGTCTGGAACCCATTTTTCAAATCGGTCCAAACACGGATGGAAAGGTCTGCGGGACCGGAAAGACATGCCAAGCCGTCTTGACAGCAAAGCGCTTTTTTCATATAATAAAAAGGCCGCCGAATGGAACGGCGGAATGCAGTTCCATTGCCAATACGGCCATAAAACTCTGTCCGTATCGGGGTGTAGCGCAGTTGGTAGCGCACGACATTTGGGATGTTGAGGCCGCGAGTTCAAGTCTCGCCACTCCGACCAAGGGTCAGTGCCCCGCTCTTCGAGCGGGGCACTGACCCTTTTGTGTAAGCGGGGAGCGAGAACTCACCGGTGCAGCCCGAGAAAAAAAGGCCGGCTCTTTCGGAGCATACGGCTCAACCGAGAAGCCGCGGAACGCGGGGAAAAACTACACTACCCAAGTCTCGCTGCTCCAACCACTGAAAAGCCCGCACAAGTGCTAAAAAGTCAGTATTCATACAGGCTTTCCATTTCGATCAAAAGACTGTATCAGGCCGAAAAAGGCTCCTTCAGGAACTCTGTTGGGAACGAAACGCAGGTCGGGACGAAAAAGGCCGGTGTCGTTATTTCAATTCATGCCTTTGGGGAAATTTCTCTTTCAACCCGTCTTCAATATCTTGAATCCGGCAATACATCAAATTCTGATTCATTACGATCGCTTTTAGATTTTCGTTGATCCATTCCAGTGCCTGTTTCAGTTCTTTGTCCATTTTTGAGACCTCTTTCATACAATATTTGCCAATCGGCATGGTAAATATTGTACATGAAACCACACAAAAATAGAAACACTTTCATACGGCGGACCAAATTTCCATTCCGGCTCCGGCTGAAAAGCAAAGAATGGTGACACCGGCAATAGACATCCACCGGACACAAGTGAACTGACCGACAGGAAGTAGACAGAAAAGGCAAAGACTCCATTCAGAATGCTGTCCAGCATGGACTTATATGAATTTGGGGATTTATGAAAAAGGAGCCGTAAAGCGAACCGTCTCTCCAAACCTGCACCGGTGGGTTCTCGCCCGCCGTGCGCATAAAAATGGACGGCATGGCCTTCCGGCCGAACCGTCCATTTTTGTATCATTTGCTCAATTTAGATGCAGGTTCTGAATATGCTAGACCCAAAAAGCCCGCGATCCACTGGTTCACCTGCACGGGATTATCCTGATTGGAGTTATGACTTGCATGTTCAATCATATGCAAAGTACAATTTCTGTCTTCTTTTGCCCAGGGCTCCGCAACCTTCCTGATGTTTCCCAATTTGTCATCGACACCGCAAAGCAGCAGAACCGGCTGATGAAACCGATATGCCGCATCCTCGTGCAGACAGTTTCCGGTCATATTCAGCATAACTTCAACAAAAGTCTGCTTATCCAGTTTGTTGAAACAGCCGTAAATATATTTTCTTACGCCCTCCGTATTTGCACTTGCCTCTGCACTCTGGCGAATCAGGGCTCTCCACGGATAGAGGGCGAACAGAAACTTGGCGGATTTCAGCGACAGCTTCTCCGCAGCGGAAAGTTTCCCGGTGTTTTTGGTGCAGTCGATCAGCACCATTTTATCTACTAATTCTGGATATTGATAAGAGATTTCCTGTGCAAGGTTTCCGCCCATCGACTGTCCGATCAGGATTGCCCGATCAATGGAATATATCTCAAATAACTTTATGCAGTCGCTTATCATATCACAGAACACGAAGCTTTTTCCCGGCTCCAGTTTGGACAACCCGTGCCCGCGCGCATCCCAGGCAATGATGTGATAGGTTGGGTCAAACAAACCAAACTGAGCTTCGAACATGGCGTGATCCATGCCTGCTCCGTGAAAAAAGAATACCCACTTGTTTCCGGAGCCTTTTCGATACCAATAATGAATTTCGCAGCCTAAATTCTGAAAAGTCAGATGTTCCATATTCTCCATCAGATTCATTCTCCTCATAGATCAAAGTCCTTATTTATAATAATGATTTTTTAAAGAATTCATCATGTTCTGAAATACCGGTAGAATCTCCCTGATTTTCGCATCGCTCAATTCTTCCCTGCCGAGCATGCATCCTTCCGCAATAACCAGGATAATGTCGACCAGTTCTTTCGCATCAGACGGGTTCTGAAACGGTTCATAATCAATTAGCTTTAGAATATCCTCTTTTCCAATCCAAGTAAGCGCTTTTTTTCTTATTTCCAGTTCCGACTTTATTTCCTCTTCAGATTCATAGTAAGCCTTTGCCACAAATTGAAGCAAATATGGATAGTCATGCATGGCTCGAAGCCGTCGCTCAATCTCTCGGTTGACCAGTTGGAATAAATCTTTCTTTTTCCCGCATATGCTTTCCTCTTTTCGGTCGCTCAGAAACTGAATTGCCATGTCAAACAAGTATAGATAATATTCTTTTTTATTCTTAAAATAATAAAACATCAAAGACTTTGAAATAGCAGCCTCTCCGGCAATGAAGGACATTGAGCCCTTTTTGTAAGGATACAATGAAAAAACCTTATATCCGGCGTTGATTAAGTTATTCTGTTTGTCAGGAGGCAATTTAAAGTAACTGGAGTTCATGTTCTGCTCCTTTATAGACCAAAACGGTCAGTGGATTAACTAAATTATAAATCCACTGACCGTTTTTGAGAAGGCCCTTTATTCAATCCCATTTATTGCCGCAAATATATTACCATTATGAGACAACGCTGCATGGAGACTGTAAAGTTCTTAACACCATAACGATTGGATTCAACGCGGCCTGCTCAACTTTTTATTTGTTTTAATACAAATAAATGGAAATCTTCCCGTTCTAGTTCTATAAATAATTTGAGCTGAGTATACCATAAAAAAAAGCAAAATAATAAAAGGACTCAAACCGTGATGGTTCAAATCCTTTTTTAGATGCAGGGCTTAAACGCGAGCGATAAGTCCTATACAAGGAAAAGAGTCCGAACGCGAATTGCGTCCAGACTCATTCTTCTGGAGCGAACGACGAGACTCGAACTCGCTACCTCCACCATGGCAAGGTGGCGCT
>ENA-UOOI01000896-UOOI01000896.1-fermentation-metagenome-genome-assembly--contig:-NODE-896-length-34912-cov-4.158562_pt1 | contig 34912 bp, 33 predicted proteins | sample MGYA00245779_ERZ724027 | MGnify/ENA primary metagenome ERZ724027 (study PRJEB28704, sample SAMN03018318) | fermentation metagenome | biome: anthropogenic terrestrial biome; feature: soil; material...
AAGATGTTACAGAGATTATCATGAATCTGAAGAGCCTTGCTATTAAGAATACGAGCGAGACTGACGAAGCCAAAATTGCTTATATAGAGTACGAAGGTGACGGCGTAGTGAGAGGATCTGACATTCAGGCGGATCAGGATATTGAAATCATGAATCCCGACCAGGAGATCGCTCATTTAAGCGGCGGTGCGGACTGTAAGCTTTATATGGAACTGACAATCACAAAAGGCAGAGGTTATGTGAGCGCCGATAAGGGCAAGACAGAGGATATGCCGATTGGTGTAATCGCAGTAGATGCGATCTATACACCGGTAGAACGTGTGAATCTTTCCGTAGAAAATACCCGTGTCGGCCAGATAACCGACTTTGATAAACTTACTTTAGATGTTTACACCAGAGGGACTCTCGATCCGGACGAGGCAGTGAGTCTTGCAGCAAAGGTTTTAAGCGAACACCTGAAACTGTTCATTGATCTTTCTGAGAATGCAAAAACTGCAGAGGTTATGGTAGAGAAAGAGGACAATGAAAAAGAAAAGGTTCTTGAGATGAACATTGATGAACTTGAGTTATCTGTTCGTTCTTATAACTGCCTGAAACGTGCCGGTATTAATACAGTAGAGGAACTTTGCAATAAAACCCCTGAAGATATGATGAAAGTTCGTAACCTTGGACGTAAGTCTTTAGAAGAGGTTCTTGCAAAATTAAAGGAACTGGGGTTGGAGCTTAGCCCTGGCGAAGAACAGTAATTGTTTGTAGAAATAAGCGCTGTGTCAGTAAGACCGAAGAAGCATGGCATATGCGTTCCACAAATGGAGGAAAATAATGGCTAAATATAGAAAACTGAGCAGAACATCTGATCAGAGAAATGCATTGCTCAGAAATCAGGTGACGAATCTGCTTTATCATGGAAAGATCCGTACAACGGAGGCCAAAGCAAAAGAAATTCGTAAAATTGCAGAGGATCTGATCGCTCTTGCAGTTCGCGAAAAAGATAACTATGAGACAGTAACCGTAACAGCAAAGGTTCCGAAAAAGGATGCTGACGGAAAACGTGTGAAAGAAGTTGCAGACGGAAAGAAAATTACCGTCTACGATGAGGTGGAAAAGGAAATCAAAAAAGATTCCCCGTCCAGACTTCATGCCAGACGTCAGATGATGAAAGTTTTATATCCGGTTACTGAGGTTCCGAAAGAAAACAAAGAGAAGAAGAAAAACACAAAAAAAGTCGATATGGCCGCTAAATTATTTGATGAGATTGCACCGAAGTATGAAAACCGCAATGGCGGATATACTCGTATTATTAAAATCGGAGAGCGTAAAGGCGATGCTGCCATGGAAGTTCTTATTGAATTGGTGTAATATTTTATACATCAACTAACAAGGTTGAGTCAAAAGAGTGAACGAAAGCGTAGCAGTTGTTCGCTCTTTTTCTCTTTCAAGGAGTTATACAATGGAGAAAAAAAAGCTTTTATTCATATTTAACCCCAGGGCCGGAAAAGGACAGATTCGCAGTAAACTATTCGAGATTATAGATATCTTTGTCAAGCATAACTTTGAAGTTATTGTTCATCCAACGCAGAAAGCAGCTGACGCATATGAAAAAACAATGGAACTTGCACAGCAAGTCGATCTGGTTGTATGCAGCGGAGGCGATGGAACTCTCGATGAGGTTGTGAATGGGCTGATGGAAGCTTCCGCTCAGGTACCACTGGGATACATACCGGCGGGAAGTACGAATGATTTTGCCAACAGTCTGAAAATATCTAAGAATATGGTCCGTGCGGCAAAGGATATTGTAGAGGGACATCTGTATTCCTGCGACGTGGGTGTATTTAATGAAAAGAACTTTGTGTATATTGCCGCTTTTGGCCTGTTTACGGATGTCTCATATGAGACAGACCAAAATCTGAAGAATGTATTAGGACACCTTGCATATCTTCTGGAAGGGAGCAAACGAATCTTCAATGTTCCTACTGCCCATATGAAAGTGAATTGTAATGGGATGACACTGGAGGGAGAATACATCTATGGAATGATCACGAATGCACGTTCTGTAGGAGGTTTTAAGAATCTTGTAGGACCCGATGTTAAACTCAACGATGGCCTGTTCGAGGTGACTCTAATACGGAATCCCAAAAATCCGATTGAGCTCAACGAGATTATTACGTCTCTGATCACCGCTGAGGATAAGACGGATCTGATAGACAACTTCAAGACCGATTATATCGAGATTGAATCACCCGAGAAAGTGGCATGGACACTGGACGGGGAATTCGGAGGAGAACATACCGCCGTGAAAATCTTTACAAAAAAACATGCACTTGAAGTGATCATCAATCACAATGGAAAAGATAACGACGGAAAAAACTTATAAAATGGATTATTTTTTTGTTGGCAAATTCCCTCATTTAGGTTATAATAGATCCAAACAAACAAGGAAAATTCATGTCAGCATGATGTTAATATTATAAATTACAAGGAGGAAGCAATGTTAGTATCAGCAAAAGATATGTTGCAAAAAGCAAAAGCAGGGCATTACGCAGTCGGACACTTTAATATTAATAATCTGGAGTGGACAAAAGCTGTGCTTCTCACCGCTGAAGAATTAAGATCCCCGGTTATTCTGGGTGTTTCCGAGGGTGCTGGAAAGTATATGACAGGTTTCAAGACCGTTGCAGCGATGGTTAAGGCTATGATAGAAGAACTTCACATCACGATTCCGGTAGCATTACATCTTGATCACGGGACTTACGAAGGATGTTATAAGTGTATCGAAGCAGGTTTTTCTTCTATTATGTTTGATGGTTCTTCTTATCCAATCGATGAGAATGTGGCCAAGACAAGAGAACTCGTGAAGATTTGTGCTGAAAAGGGAATGTCACTTGAGGCAGAAGTTGGAGCTATAGGCGGAGAAGAAGATGGTGTAATTGGTGTCGGCGAGTGCGCTGATCCAGAAGAATGTAAGATGATTGCTGATCTGGGAGTTGATATGTTGGCTGCCGGTATTGGCAATATACACGGCAAGTATCCGGATAACTGGGCTGGGTTGAGCTTTGAGACACTTGCAGCAGTTCAGGAATTGACAGGCGAGATGCCACTTGTACTTCACGGCGGAACCGGAATACCGGACGACATGATTAAAAAGGCCATTGATCTGGGGGTATCCAAGATCAATGTGAATACAGAGTGTCAGCTGGTTTTTGCTGAGGCAACCAGAAAGTACATTGAAGAGGGAAAAGACCGTCAAGGAAAGGGATATGATCCCAGAAAACTACTGGCACCCGGAATAGAGGCAATACAGGAAATAGTGAAAGAAAAGATGGAACTTTTTGGCTCAGTTGGTAAAGCCTGATTGAGTTTGGCAGGTATATAGTTGATAGACGAGGGCGTTCTGCGAATGGTGTAGAATGCCCTTTTGATGTATCGAAACAGAGAGGAGAATATGCGTATGCAGGAGAATGTGAACGTAGCTGAAATTTTTGGAGAGAATGTTTTTAACGATGCCATTATGCAGGAAAGACTGCCCAAAAAGGTTTATAGAAGATTAAAAGATGCAATTGCAAATGATGAAGAATTGGATCTTGATACAGCCGATATGATAGCCCACGAGATGAAAGTCTGGGCAATCGAAAAGGGTGCAACTCATTTTACTCACTGGTTTCAGCCGCTTACGGGGGTCACAGCGGAAAAGCATGATGCTTTTATCACGGCGCCGGATGAAAGAGGAAAAGTGCTCATGAGCTTTTCCGGAAAAGAGCTCATTAAGGGAGAGCCAGATGCATCATCTTTTCCCTCTGGAGGACTTCGTGCAACCTTTGAAGCGAGGGGATATACGGCATGGGACTTCACTTCTCCTGCATTCGTTCGTCAGGACGCGGCAGGGGCAACACTTTGTATTCCGACTGCTTTTTGCTCATATACTGGTGAAGCACTGGATCAGAAGACACCGTTGCTGCGTTCTATGGAAGCAATTAATATGCAGTCTCTTCGCCTGATAAGACTGTTTGGAAATACAACATCAAAAAAGGTTACTCCGTCTGTAGGTCCGGAACAGGAATATTTTCTGGTGGATGCCAAAAAGTTTCTTCAGAGAAAAGATCTGATCTATACGGGGAGAACCTTATTCGGAGCCATGCCGCCGAAAGGTCAGGAGATGGACGATCATTATTTTGGAACGATTCGTCAGAGAATTGCCGGATTCATGAGAGATGTCAATATTGAGTTGTGGAAGATGGGCGTTTCAGCGAAGACACAGCACAATGAGGTGGCTCCTGCACAGCACGAACTTGCGCCTATCTATACGGAGGCGAATATCGCAGTCGATCATAATCAGATTATTATGAAGACATTAAAAAGAGTAGCTTGTCAGCATGGAATGAAGTGTCTGCTTCATGAGAAACCATTTGCAGGGGTGAACGGTTCTGGAAAGCACAATAACTGGTCACTTACGACAGATGACGGGATTAATCTGTTGGATCCGGGCATTACACCTCACGAAAATATACAATTTCTTCTGGTGTTAAGCTGTATTATCAGTGCGGTTGACAAACATGCCGGACTACTTCGCGAATCAGCAGCCGATCCGGGAAATGATTTTAGACTTGGGGCAAATGAAGCACCGCCGGCAATCATATCCATATTCCTCGGGGAACAACTCGAAGATGTAGTGGAACAGCTAATCAGCACCGGAAATGCCACCAGAAGTAAAAAATGTGGAACACTTCACACAGGGGTCAGGACGCTGCCCGATCTTTCAACAGATGCAACAGACAGAAACAGGACATCACCCTTTGCCTTTACAGGTAATAAATTCGAGTTTCGAATGGTGGGGTCCAGAGATTCGATCGGGATGCCAAATACAGTTTTGAATACAATCGTGGCAGAAGCTTTCTGTGATGCCTGTGACAGACTGGAGAACTCCAAAAATCTTGTAGATGCGGTTCATGATCTGATTAAGGAAAACCTAAGTGAGCATCAAAGAGTTATCTTCAATGGGAATGGATATTCCAGGGAGTGGGTTGATGAAGCCGAAAGAAGAGGCCTGGCCAATATAAGATCTATGGTGGATTCCATCCCGGAACTTCTGAAAGAGGATACGGTCACCATGTTCGAAAAATTCCATGTCTTTACGAAGGCAGAGCTTAATTCTCGCGCAGAGGTTCAATATGAGAATTACTCAAAGACTATTAATATAGAAGCAAAAACTATGATTGATATCGCCTCGAAACAGATTATACCAGCCGTTATCAAATACGAAAAGAGTCTCAGTGAAACTATAATCGCGATAAAAAATGCCGGTGTCTGTGAAGTGAGTGTCGAGTCCGAACTGCTGTGTAAGACATCATTGCTCTTAACAGAAGCGAATAGAGCGTTAAAGAACCTTAAAGAGACAGAGACAAAAGCATGTTCGCTGCCCGAGGGAGCACCGCGGGCGAGATACTATCACGATGTTGTAATGGAAGCTATGAACACTCTTCGAAGTCCCATTGACCGTCTCGAGATGATCGTGGATAAGGAGATGTGGCCGATGCCATCATATGGCGACTTAATGTTTGAAGTCTGATTTTTATTTCATATGTGTCATATCAACTGTGGATGAAGAAGCCTTCCGATTATATAGGGACACTGTCTTTATACCTATCGGAAAGCTTTTGACTGTTTTTCCGGAAAATGTCCTCTGCTTTTCAATTCTTGTGTTTTTTGATTCTTTCTGGTATAATTAATCGGAGTGTCGTTGGAAAGGTTTTTAGGTACCTTTGGAAAGTGAGGCATATGTGCAATAAAATTGACGTGTTAGGTGTGCATATAGATTATATGGATGCAGAATCATCTATGAATCGAATAGCAGAAATGATGAAAAGTGACCGCATGGATATGGTAAGCGTGGTGACCATGAGTACTCTGATGCTTGCCAGGAGAGATCCTGTGTGGAAGAAGTATATAGAAGATATGGATCTCACCGTCATCGGAGATGATGAGATTTTAAAAGCCGCAGATATCTTAATGGGACCGATCAAGGAAGAAGTTCAAAACAACAAATTTATAGAACTTTTTTTTGATTTTATGATTCAGAATCAGAAACAGATCTTCGCTCTTGGTGAGACAAAAGAAGAGGTCGAAGGCTTAAGAAACTATCTGCATAATGATTATCCCGGGATTCAGATTGTCGGTGAAGCGGTTGTACAAGACGATGCTTCGCCTGAAAAATATATGAATGAGATCAACAGTCTTACGGTTGACGTGATTGTAAGTGGACTTTCCGGCTTTCGCCAGGACATGCTCGCGTTTGAGAATAAAAGTCAGCTGAACTCTAAACTGTGGCTTTGTCTTGGAAAACAGCCATTTATTCAGTCAAATGCAGGTTTAAAAGTGAGCCTCTGGAGCACACTATTAAGGAAGAATGCATTCAAACGAATGGTGGCAAAATATAAGGAAGAGAATCATATGATTGTCTGATATAGATGATGATGAGGAAGACATATGAAAGAGTCTGGGTTTGTAAAGAGCAGATATTCCGATTATCTGCTCATAATTATCGGAACGGCTTTGATGGCTCTGGCAATCAATCTGATACTGGATCCGGCGGGGCTGGTAACAGGAGGATTTTCGGGTCTTGCAATTGTGATTAAGTCTTTGACCGGAGAGTTTATTGAGGACGGGATACCGATCTGGCTTTCTACGACGGTATTAAATGTACCGTTGTTTTTAATTGGATTTAAAATACAAGGAGCCAGATCTCTGGGTAAAACACTTTTTGGCGCAGCTGCACTTTCTGCATGGCTTTACCTGATCCCTGCGGGTTCACTGGCACCGGATGATCTGCTGCTTTCTGCTGTGTTCGGGGGTGGACTGCAGGGATTGGGAATTGGTCTCGTCTTTATCGGACATGCAACGACAGGTGGAACAGATATGGCGGCTGCACTGGTTCAAAGAAAGTTCCGGCATTATACGATCGCACAGGTTATGCAGGTGATCGATGGAATTATTGTACTTAGCGGTGTATACGCATTTGGGATCAGCAAAGCACTGTATGCGGTGATTTCAATTGTCGTGATGACGAAACTTACTGATACATTAATAGAAGGTCTTCATTTTGCGGTATCTGCATACATTATTACGGAGAAACCGGAGGAAATTGCCAGTGAGCTGATGCTAAAGGTAAACCGGGGGGTTACCGGCATTGATGCAAAAGGCATGTATACGGGTAATAAACGCACCATGCTTTATTGTGTGGCCGGAAAGAAACAAATTGTTGAGCTAAAAGATATTGTGATGAAACTGGATCCGAATGCCTTTGTTATCGTAACGGACGCAAAAGAAGTTCTGGGAGAAGGTTTTATCGAAAACATATGACATTTGTAAATATTTACCCTTTATTTTTGGGGTATTTTGTATTAAAATGTAGAGTATGTTACAATGGGATAAAAAGATCACGCTTCATTACTATATAGTCGAAAGAGGGAAAAGTTATGATTTCAAATCAGATACTGCAAAATACAATCGAAGGCATTAAGTCGATCTCGAGAGCAGAACTCGCTGTCACGGATGTGGAGGGTAATGTACTCGTGTCTACATTTCCTGAAGAGGAGATCAGTAAAGAAGAGGTTGAGAATTTTGCCGAATCACAGGCTGATTCTCAGTCTATGAAAAGCTTACAGTTTTTTAAGGTGTATGATGAACACCAGGCAGAATATGTGTTAATTGCCAGGGGTGACAACGAGGATATCTTTCTTGTTGGAAAGCTGGCGGCATTCCAGCTGCAGAATCTCTTAGTGGCTTATAAAGAGCGCTTTGACAAAGATAATTTTATCAAGAATCTGCTGCTCGATAATCTGTTGCTGGTCGATATCTATAACCGTGCAAAAAAGCTTCATATTGATACAGAAGCACGCAGAGTCGTATTTATTCTGGAGAGTGATCCTGACAAGGATCGTGGAACACTGGAGAATGTCAGAAATCTATTCGGTAATAAATCCGGTGATTTTGTCACCGCTGTCGATGAAAAAGACATCATTATAGTCAAGGAACTGGCCGAAGATGATGATTATACTCAGATGAACAGGATTGCTAACTCGGTCCTTGATACACTGGGCCGTGATGAAAATCATGAGGTTCATATTGCCTACGGAACCATCGTTAAGGAATTAAAAGATGTCTCACGCTCTTATAAGGAAGCGCGGATGGCTTTGGATGTTGGAAAAATATTCTTTGAGGAAAGGGATGTCATTGCCTATAGTTCACTAGGAATTGGACGTCTGATTTATCAGCTGCCCATACCACTGTGTAAGATGTTTATCAAAGAGGTTTTCGTCGATAAATCCCCAGATGATTTTGATGAGGAGACACTGACTACAATCAATAAGTTTTTCGAAAATAATCTGAATGTATCAGAGACATCCAGACAGTTGTATATTCACAGAAACACATTGGTATACCGTCTGGATAAACTGCAGAAAAGTACAGGACTGGATCTGCGCGTATTTGAAGATGCGATCACGTTCAAGATTGCGTTGATGGTCGTGCGGTATATGAAGTACATGGAAACTCTGGATTATTAAATTTATGTGCAGCATTAACCCCAGAGTTTTTTTAGGAGGAATATAATGATTACATTAGATGGTGTAAGTAAGAGTTATGAGAGAGGCCAGCCGGCTATTGATAACATATCCTTACACATAGATGAAGGGGAATTCGTTTTTGTTGTGGGAAACAGCGGTTCCGGAAAATCAACGCTAATCAAACTCTTATTAAAAGAGTTAGAACCGACTTCCGGAATCATAAAAGTAAACGGACAGACATTAAGCAAGATGAAGAGAAGAAAGATTCCCAAATACCGCCGTGGTGTGGGTGTTGTATTTCAGGATTTCCGCCTTCTAAAGGACCGCAATGTTTATGAAAATGTAGCATTTGCGCAGAGAGTGATTGAGAAACCGGGCCGTGTGATCAGAAAAAGGGTTCCCGAAGTACTGACATTAGTAGGTCTTGCTGAGAAATACAGATCTCTGCCAAGAGAGTTATCCGGTGGCGAGCAGCAGAGAGTAGCACTTGCCAGGGCACTGGTAAATCGTCCGGATATTCTGCTTGCGGATGAGCCTACAGGAAATCTGGATCCGAAGACATCAACTGAAATTATGAAGCTGCTTGAGGAAATTAATGCACGTGGTACTACTGTACTCGTCGTCACGCATAATCGTGAAATTGTAAATGCGATGAAGAAGCGGGTGATTCGGCTGCGGAAAGGCGTCATAGTGAGCGACGAAGAAAAAGGTATCTACCATGAGGATTAGTACAATTGGTTATAGTATCAAACAAGGTGTAAAGAATATCTGGAGAAACAAGATGTTTTCGATTGCATCGATTGCAACCATGAGTGCCTGTATCTTTTTGTTCAGTCTGTTTTTCTCTGTCCTGACAAACTTTAATTATATTATAAAAAGTGTCGAAGAGGGCGTTTCCATGGTTGTATTCTTTGAAGAGGGAACCGATCAGGGCACAATTGACGGGATTGGAGATCAGATTGAGGCTCGCCCGGAAGTAAAAGATGTAAAGTATGTATCTGCAGATGAATCATGGAAGAGATATCAGGAAAGATACTTTAAGGATCATCCTGAGGCGGCAGAAGGATTCAAGAATGATAATCCTCTTGCGAATGCGTCAAGTTACGAAGTCTATGTAAATAAGGTGGAGCAGCAGAGCACACTGAAAGAGTTTATAAAAAAACTTCCCGGTGTCCGCGCGGTGAACCAGTCTGAGGAAGCCACGAAAACACTGTCTACCATTAACAAATTGGTCGGCTACGTATCTATTGTGATTATCGGAATACTATTCGCAGTATCTGTTTTTCTGATCAGCAATACCGTCTCAGTTGGAATTTCCGTGCGCAAAGAGGAAATCGGGATTATGAAACTGATCGGTGCGACGAATCTGTTTGTCAGACTTCCTTTCCTGATGGAAGGTATCTTAATCGGACTGTTGGGTTCCGCAGTCCCCCTGGCAATATGGTATTATGTGTATAATAAGGCAATTACATATATATTAAATAAATTCCATATGATTGCCGACTTTATGAATGGATTAATGCCGGTGACACAGGTTTTCCATACATTACTTCCGGTCGGACTTCTGCTCGGTATGGGTATTGGCTTATTAGGAAGTATATTTACGATTCGAAAACATTTAAAGGTTTAATAGCTTAGAGCTGTCTCAATTCCAAAGAGTATGGTATTGAAGGCAGCTCATCGTATATATGAAGGAGTCAGGATGCGCGATAATAAAAAATCAAATGACGGGCTAAAAGGTTTTATCCTTGGAATATTGACGACACTTATCGTTTTGGGTGCGCTTTTTTTAGTTCAAAACCGCGGTTATCTCATACACGGGAATATGACTCCTACACAGGCCGGCGCCAGGAAGAAAATTGCCGACATTTACTATTCGATCGACAAAAGCTATCTTGGTAAAATAGATGATGACACGCTCACGGATTATATGTGTGCAGGTCTTGTTCAGGGTCTCGGGGATAAATATTCGACTTACTACACACAGGAACAGTATGAGAAGATTATGCAGTCCGCCGGTGGACATTATTCCGGTGTCGGGGTTGCCATTTCCAAAAATAATAACAAAGAGATACAAATAGAATCCGTTTTTGAGAATACACCGGCTTTTAAGGCGGGGATTAAACCAGGCGATATTCTCCTCAGGGTAAATGACGAAGATGTTACAAAGTTGTCTGTAACGGAGGTTGTCAGCAGGATTTCGAAAATCAAAGAAGGGGATGTTGTTTCACTGACACTGAAAAGAGACAGTGCTTCTTATCAGACGGATGTAACGGTCGAAGAGGTAGAAGCGGTGTCAGTATCGGGAAAGATGCTGCCGGATAATACCGGCTATATTAGGATATCAGAATTCACAGGTGTCACCTCAGATCAGTTCAAAAGCGCATATAAGAAGCTGAATGAAGCAGGAATGACAAGCTTGGTGATTGATCTCAGAAGCAATCCCGGCGGTCTGGTAACCGGTGTCTGTGATACACTGCGTCAGATTCTTCCCAAAGGGGTGATTGTTTACACAGAAGATAAGTACAAAAACCGAGAAGAGCAGAAATGTGATGGGAAAAATCCGATTGATATCCCGCTGGCAGTGCTGGTAAACAAAAGTTCTGCCAGCGCATCAGAGATCTTTGCAGGTGCGGTGAAAGATTATGGAATTGGAACTGTTGTTGGAACTGTCACTTATGGAAAAGGTGTTGTGCAGGATACGTATCAGCTGAAAGAAGGAGGGGCTCTTAAGCTTACAGTCTCGCATTATTTTACCCCTAAGGGTAATAATATCAATGGAAAAGGAATCTCGCCGGATGTCAGCGTCGACCTTCCGGAGAATTCATCAGAAGATGTTCAGCTGGATAAGGCGCTGGAAGTACTCAAAGGATCAGAGGAGGGAATAATAAGATGAAAAAAAGCAGAGAGTATGTGATCACCACAGAAAATACATGTGATATGCCTTATAGTTTCTATGAAGAAAATGGTGTGGAGTATTCATATCTTCCCTGTACCATGGGAGATATTGTATATAATAAAGAAAATGATATTGATCCAAAAGAGTTTTACGATCGGATGAGAAACGGAACCATGCCGACTACTTCACAGGTCAATATAGAGGATGCAAAAAAATTGTGGAGACCAATTCTTGAAAAAGGTTATGACATTCTTCATCTGTCATTTTCTTCTGGGTTAAGCGGTACATACAATAACTGCTTCCTCGCAGCGAAGGAACTGATGGAAGAGAATTCACAGTATAAGATCCTTGTTGTAGATACGCTCTGTGCTTCTATGGGACAGGGGCTTCTTTTATGGAAAGCACTGGAACAGAAACGTGAAGGAAGAAGTATCGATGAGACAGCTTCGTGGGTAGAGTATCACAAGAAAAATCTTTGCCATGTCTTCACGGTAGATGATCTGATGCATCTTCACAGAGGGGGGAGGGTATCCAAAGTAAGTGCAGTTTTAGGCACAGTAATCAATGTCAAACCGATGCTTCATGTTGACGATGAAGGACATCTTATACTGTTGAGCAAGGAGAGAGGGCGCAAAAGGGCATTACAGTCACTTGTAAGTATGATGGATGAACGTCTGGGAAGCTATCGAGATAAGAATGATGTTATTTACATCAGCCATGGAGACTGTGAAGAGGATGCGTTATATGTAAAAAATCTGCTGCAAAAAAAATATGCATCTATAAAAAAGATAGAAATCAATACAATCGGATCCACGATCGGCGCTCATGCGGGGCCCGGCACCGTGGCAATGTTCTTTATGGGAGATCAAAGATGAGCAGAGAAATAACAGATGGTTTATTAAAGTTTGTGGAAAACAGTCCAACCAGCTTTCATGCTGTTTCAACTATGCAAAAGGAACTTGATGACTGCGGTTTTATACACATCTACGAAGAAAAATCATGGAATCTTCAAAGAGGCGAAAAGTATTATGTGACGCGTAACGGATCATCGCTGATTGCCTTTGTGATTCCTGAGAATATGATAACAAGTTTTCAGATCATGGCCAGTCACAGCGACTCACCGACTTTCAAGCTGAAATCAAATCCCGAGATTGATGTAGAGGATCATTTCGTGAAATTAAACGTTGAAAAGTATGGCGGGATGATGATGGCACCATGGTTTGATCGCCCTCTCTCACTGGCAGGAAGACTGCTTGCTGTAGATGATAAAGGCCAGATTACCCCGCACCTTATCAAGATAGACCGCGATCTGGTGCTGATTCCGAATCTTGCGGTCCATATGAACAGAAAAGCCAACGATGGTTATAGTTATAATCCTCAGATTGATATGCTTCCGCTATTCGGAGGGGCAGACAGTAAAGGCACGCTGATGAACATCTTAAGCAAAGAAGCCGGTGTAAAACCCGATCAGGTTCTCGACATGGATGTCTATCTGTATAACAGGATGAAAGGGAGCATATGGGGTGGAAAAGAAGAGTTTGTTTCGAGCTCCAGACTTGACGACCTCCAGTGCGTATACTCTTCACTGAAGGCTTTTAAATCGAGCAAAAATAAAAATCATGTGATTGTTCATTGCGTTCTGGATAATGAGGAGGTAGGGAGCCTGACGCGTCAGGGAGCTGCATCTACGTTCTTGAAAGACACTTTGGAACGAATCGCAATTTCAATGAATTTATCGAAAGAAGAGTATCTGCGTGCGCAGGCTTGCGGATTCATGCTTTCTGCGGACAACGCTCATAGCGTACATCCCAGCCATCAGGATAAGACGGATCAGAGCAATCGGCCATATATCAATGGTGGTGTTGTATTAAAATATAATGCTAATCAGCATTATACGACAGATGCGTTCAGTGCCGCTGTGGTTAAAAGTATCTGTGCTCAGGCCAATGTTCCCATTCAGACGTTTGTGAACCGCTCTGATATACCAGGGGGCTCCACGCTGGGTAATATCTCAAACGGACAATTTTCCATACATACGGCGGACATCGGACTTGCTCAGCTGGCCATGCACTCTCCCTATGAGACGGCCGGCGTGTGTGATACCGAATATCTGGTCAGGATGGCAAGTGCATTTTACGATTCGGATATTCAGATAAAGAAAGATGGTTCCTGTAAGATCGTGTTTTAGGCAACAAAAAGCCGCTGCACCAGATATTTGAGTGCGGCGGCCTTTTGTAGTTCAAATCAATAAATTTTGTTTAGCTGATCAGAAGATCGATATTGTTTATATCACATTGTTCCTGATATTCCTTGGGAAGAATATGATCTGTAATGACCGATTGTATCTGATCCAACTTTGCATAAGTCATCAGGGAAACCTTCCCAAATTTCGAGTGGTCGGCCAAAAGGTAATTTTCCTGACTGTTTTCAATTACTGCTTTTTTGATTATATATTCTTCGGCAGAAGCTATTGTAAGACCATTTTTCACAGAGATGCCTGAGCATGACAGAAAAGCTTTTCCAATGTTGTACCTCTTGAAGTATTCCAGACAATCGGTACCGACCAAAGAGAGTGTATCGGTCTTCAGTTTTCCGGGGAGAGATATTACATTAAGGTTTGAATATTCGGTTGCCCTTGCAGTTACACGCAAGCTGTTAGTGATGATTGTAACATTCTTATCAGAGATATAGTCAATCATGTTACGACAGGTTGTGCCGGAATCGATATAGATGATATCGCCATCTTCCACAAGCTGAGCCGCCTGACGACACAAAAGATCCTTTTCACGTGCCAGGGCGACTGTTTTTTCACGGCAGGAAATAGTTTCTTTTGGTCTGCTGCTTATGCCGGAGGTGTTATTAACATTCGGCTTTTCCATGATATCACCATAGTTCAAAGAAGGTATCTCCATATTCTCAGGTATAGTTACAGATTTTGCTTTACTCATATTTATGTCTTCTGGCATATTGTCCTCATTCTTAATGTAGAAGTTTCTGTCGATTTCTTTTTCCAGTGCCTCCTGAATTGTGTTCGCCAGAGTTTCGTCGTCTGAAATGATCTCTGAAGAATCAGATGCCGGACGCTGATCTTTGTGTTCAGTTGATTCCAGAAATTCGGAAGTGTCAGAATCTGCGTTCTTAAAGGACTTACTGTTGGCGAATTCCAGTAGATTTTGCGCCCTGATTTTCTTCATATCGTCTTCTTCATCGTTTTTCAAAATTCCGGACAGGATATACAATACAACCAGAGCAGAAAATAATAAGCATAAGATAATTCTTCCCTCAAAAGAATGTGCTGCTATGGATATGTAGCCGATCAGAGGAACCGTGATATATACCTTCTCTGCAGTTTCCTTGGCTTTGAACAAACCTTCTTTTCCTGTAAATTTGGATACGTGAACAGAAGTGTCAGAAAAGTCGAGTAGCTGATCTCCCTCATCCAGGCGATTTGTGTTTACAGGATGACTGTAAACAACAGTACCAATCCCCAAATTGGTATCTGTTATGTTGTGGTCAATAATTACAGTTGTAACCCCCGCAGATGGCGGAATTATCAGAGCCAGTGCAGACAGTAGGAAACAAATGATAAGTAAATTGATAATTAGTCGTAAATGTTTAGTCACTTTGCCTTTCTCCTTTGTTTTTGTCAGTGCCTTTTATTATAACTTGAGTTGAAAAAATATGCAAGATTTTTCTAATACGTATTATATGTGAATTGGGAGTGGATGACTATACTTATCTGGTTAAGTATGATAAAATATGTAAGATTATATATAATTCTCGGGCAGGAGGAAAGAGTAGATGGATCATTTTGAATTACATTCCAAATATCAGCCTACCGGTGATCAGCCGGAAGCGATTGCCAGACTGGTCAAGGGATTTAAAGAAGGAAATCAGGCAGAGACGTTACTCGGGGTAACCGGGTCAGGCAAAACTTTCACGATGGCTAATGTGATAAAGCAGATGAATAAGCCTACACTGGTCATTGCACATAATAAAACCCTTGCGGCGCAGCTTTATGGAGAATTTAAAGAATTTTTTCCTGAAAATGCGGTAGAATATTTTGTGTCTTATTATGATTATTATCAGCCGGAGGCGTACGTTCCGTCTTCGGATACGTATATAGCAAAAGATTCAGCAATCAATGATGAGATTGATAAACTTCGTTTGTCAGCTACCTCTTCGTTAAGTGAAAGAAAGGATGTCATCATCGTTTCCAGTGTATCTTGTATCTATGGAATCGGAAGTCCTTCCGATTATATGAATATGACGATATCTTTAAGGCCCGGAATGGAAAAAGACCGGGATGAGGTGATTAAAGAGCTGATCAATATACAGTATGACAGAAACGACATGGATTTTCACAGAGGAACCTTTCGCGTGCGCGGAGATGTTCTTGAGATATTCCCGGCTGAGGAAAGTGAGCTTGCGGTCCGCGTCGAGTTCTTCGGGGATGAGATTGACCGAATTACTCAGATTGATACCCTGACAGGAGAAATTAAGTCTGAATTGAAACATATTGCAATCTTTCCGGCATCTCATTATGTCGTTCCCTTGGAAAAAATCCGCGAAGCAACCGTTGAGATTGAGGCGGAGCTTGAGGAAAGAATCAGATATTTTAAGAGTGAGGACAAGCTTTTAGAGGCACAGAGAATTGAAGAGAGAACGAATTTCGATATCGAGATGTTAAGGGAGACCGGGATCTGTGCCGGAATCGAGAATTATTCCCGACATCTGACAGGCTTAAAACCAGGACAGCCGCCCTTTACGCTGATTGACTATTTCCCGGATGATTTTCTGATTATGATTGATGAGTCACACAAGACGATTCCACAGATTCGCGGTATGTATGCAGGTGATCAGTCCCGCAAGGGAACACTGGTGGATTATGGCTTCCGTCTTCCCTCTGCAAAGGACAATCGTCCCTTGAATTTTGAGGAGTTCGAAAGTAAGATTGATCAGATTATGTTTGTCTCGGCGACACCAGGAGAATATGAAGGGGATCATGAACTTCTGCGTGCTGACCAGATCATACGACCGACCGGACTGCTGGATCCGAGAGTTGAAGTAAGGCCGGTACAAGGCCAGATTGATGATCTGATCAGTGAAGTTAATAAAGAGGTGAAAAAACATAACAAAGTATTAATTACGACGCTTACCAAACGAATGGCAGAGGATCTCACGGATTACATGAAGGAGAATGGCATCCGTGTACGCTATCTGCACTCAGACATTGATACGCTGGAGAGGACGAAGATCATCCGTGATATGCGTCTGAATGTATTCGATGTGCTGGTGGGAATCAACCTTTTACGAGAAGGACTTGATATCCCTGAAATTACTCTTGTTGCAATATTAGATGCAGATAAAGAAGGATTTCTGCGCTCAGAGACTTCCCTGATTCAAACCATAGGAAGAGCTGCCAGAAACTCGCAGGGTCATGTGATTATGTATGCAGATATGATGACCGACTCTATGAGACAGGCTATCGATGAAACAAAAAGGCGGCGCATGCTTCAGCAAAAGTATAATGAAGAACATGGAATTACACCTAAGACGATTGAAAAAGGTGTGCGTGATTTGATCAGTATCTCACAGGATGTGGCAAAAACGGAAGATCAGATGGAAAAAGATCCTGAATCTATGAGTAAGGATGAACTCGAGAAATTGATTAAAAAAGTAAAAAAGGAGATGAAGGCAGCAGCGGCGGAACTGAACTTCGAGGCCGCTGCCGGGCTTCGCGATCAGATGATTCAACTAAAGAAATATCTCGAGGAATTTTGACTTTTTTAAATAAAAACCAATAAAGGTGTTGACAAAATCAAAAGTCAGTACTATAGTAAGAACATAGATGTTAGCACTCCACAACATCGAGTGCTAACAAACCTGATAGGAGTGCAACAGCGAAACGACGTAATGTGCCAGGCATTCTGCAGGTATCAAAATCATAAGAAGGGAGCTTGGAACATTGGATTTGGATGAAAGGAAACAAAAGATTTTAAATGCGATTATCCAGACTTACCTGGACACAGGCGAACCGGTTGGATCCAGAACCATTTCCAAATATACAGACTTGAATCTGAGCTCTGCTACGATAAGGAATGAGATGTCGGATCTGGAGGAGATGGGTTACATTATGCAGCCCCATACTTCAGCCGGCCGAATTCCATCAGATAAAGGTTATCGACTATATGTCAATCAACTTATGAGGGAAAAGAACCAGGAAGTTGAAGATATCCAGCAGCTTGCGATCAAGAGAACTGACAGGCTGGAGAAGGTTCTTCAGCAGGTGGTGAGGGTTCTGGCAATGAATACAAACTATGCTACAATGATCACCGGACCTCAGATCCATAAAACCAGGCTGAAATTCATTCAGCTGTCCAAGGTCAGCGAAGAGCAGATATTAGCTGTGATTGTTGCCGAGGGAAATATGGTTAAGAATCGGATGATTCCACTGGAAGAGCCGATCAATGACGAGCAGATATTGAAATTGAATCTGATGCTGAATACACAATTAAACGGCCTGACTATGGACCAGATCAATCTCGGCATGATAACCAAATTGAAAGAAGAAGCCGGCATTCACAGCAGTGTGATTAATAATGTGCTGGATGCGGTGGCTGCTGCAATTGCTGTAGATGCTGATGATGTTCCTGTGTATACCAGTGGTACTACAAACTTTTTGAAATATCCGGAACTTGTTACAGACAGTGAGAAAGCCAGTCAGCTTCTGGGCACTTTCGAAGAAAAAGAAGTGCTGATAGATATGCTCAAAAATGTAGAAAACAGCAGTGGTGAAGATGACGAGAACAGCACAGGCATCCAGATTTATATAGGGAATGAGTCCCCGGTTCAGACGATGAAAGACTGCTCCGTTGTCACTACTACCTATGAATTAGGGGATGGAATGACGGGCACAATAGGAATTGTGGGTCCCAAACGTATGGATTACGAAAATGTGGTGGATAACCTGAAGACTTTGAAGAGTCAGCTGGATGGGATATTCAAAAAACAAAAAAAACCGGATACTTAAAAGGCGGTGGATAATAAGTGTCACAAGAAAATAAGAAAGTAGACGAGAAAATGGAGAATACCGAAAAAGACTTAACGGACATCCATAAACAAACGGATCAGATACAGACCGAATCGGATGTCCAGGAGACACCTAAGGAGACGGATCAGCCACAGGATGAGAAAACTGCGGACGATAAGAAGCAGGATCAGAAAAAAGAAACTGATGAGGAAAAGCAGGAGCCAAAAGAAGATTTAAAAGATGGTGCTAAAGAAAAAGATAAAAAGTTTTTTAAGAGAAAGAAAGACAAAAAAGACGAGAAAATTGAAGAATTGACAGATCAGCTTAAGCGCCAGATGGCTGAGTTCGATAATTTCAGAAAACGCACGGAGAAAGAAAAATCAGGAATGTATTCCATGGGTGCGAAGGATGTTGTGGAGAAAATTCTGCCAGTTGTAGATAACTTCGAAAGAGGACTTGCGACAGCATCGGATATGTCAGATCCTTTTGTCGACGGGATGAATAAAATTTATAAACAACTAACTCAAGTTATGGAAGATATGGGGGTGACTGCAATTGAAGCAGTCGGAAATAAATTTGACCCCAATCTGCACAACGCAGTGATGCATGTGGAAGATGAAGATGCAGATGAGAACGTTGTTGTAGAAGAGTTCCAAAAGGGCTATTTATATAAAGACTCTGTCGTACGCCACAGCATGGTAAAAGTGGCAAATTGATATGATACCAGGGTCAAAATTCATATAGAATAATCAGGTAATCAGGAGGAATAAAAACTATGAGTAAAATAATTGGTATTGATTTAGGTACAACCAACAGCTGTGTCGCAGTGATGGAGGGTGGAAAACCAACGGTTATCACGAACACAGAAGGTGCCAGAACGACACCGTCGGTTGTAGCGTTTACAAAAACAGGAGAGAGACTTGTCGGAGAACCTGCAAAACGTCAGGCTGTTACCAATGCAGACAAGACAATTTCTTCCATCAAGAGACATATGGGAACGGATTATCGTGTTACGATTGAGGGAAAGAATTATTCACCGCAGGAGATCTCAGCGATGATTCTCCAGAAGATGAAAAGCGATGCAGAAAATTACCTCGGCGAAAAAGTAACAGAGGCAGTGATCACAGTTCCCGCTTATTTCAATGATGCACAGCGCCAAGCGACAAAAGATGCCGGAAAAATTGCAGGACTTGATGTAAAACGTATTATCAATGAGCCTACAGCGGCAGCTCTTGCCTATGGCCTGGATAATGAAAAAGAACAGAAAATCATGGTTTATGATCTGGGTGGCGGTACATTTGATGTCTCCGTCATTGAAATTGGAGACGGTGTAATTGAAGTATTATCAACCGCTGGAAACAATAAACTGGGCGGCGATGATTTCGATCAGAAGATCGCGGATTACATGATTGCCGAATTTAAGAAGAATGAAGGCGTTGATCTGTCCGGTGACAAGATGGCTATGCAGCGTATCAAAGAAGCTGCAGAGAAGGCAAAAAAAGAGCTTTCAAGCGCAACAACGACGAATATTAACCTTCCATTTATCACTGCGACTTCAGACGGACCGAAACATTTTGATATGAATCTGACAAAGGCCAAATTTGACGAGCTGACAAGTGATCTTGTCGAGAAGACAGCAGAGCCGGTTACAAGAGCTCTTTCTGATGCCGGAATCTCAGCTTCTGAACTTGGAAAAGTACTTCTGGTTGGCGGATCTACCCGAATTCCCGCGGTACAGGACAAAGTAAAACAGCTGACAGGTCATGAACCAAGCAAAAGCCTGAACCCAGATGAATGTGTTGCACTTGGTGCTTCCGTACAAGGTGGAAAACTTGCAGGGGATTCAGGAGCAGGTGATGTTCTTCTGCTTGATGTCACTCCGTTGTCATTATCCATCGAGACGATGGGTGGAGTTGCCACTCGTCTGATTGAACGTAACACAACAATTCCTACTAAGAAGAGTCAGGTGTTCTCGACTGCAGCTGATAACCAGACAGCAGTTGATATCAACGTAGTTCAGGGTGAGCGTCAATTTGCCAAGGACAATAAATCTCTTGGTCAGTTTCGTCTGGACGGAATTCCACCGGCAAGACGTGGAGTTCCTCAGATTGAGGTTACTTTCGACATTGACGCCAACGGTATTGTGAATGTATCTGCAAAGGATCTGGGAACCGGAAAAGAGCAGCATATCACAATTACAGCGGGTTCGAATATGTCTGACAGTGAAATAGATAAAGCAGTAAAAGAAGCAGCTGAATTCGAAGCACAGGATAAGGTAAGAAAAGAAGCGATTGATACCAGAAATGAAGCAGACTCAACGGTATTCCAGATAGAGAAAGCTCTCGAGGAAGTCAAGGATAAGATTTCTGACAGCGATAAATCCACGGTACAGGCTGACCTTGATGCATTGAAAAAACTTCTCGCTGACACTCCGGCAGAAGAGACAAGTGAATCACAGGTAGCCGCTATCAAGGCTGCTCAGGAAAAACTGACACAGAGTGCTCAGCCGGTTTTCACTAAGATGTATGAAAACATGCAGCAGAATCAGGGCGGAGATGCCTCCGGTCAGGAGCAGGCTGGACCATCGAACGAATCCGGCAATAATGGTGGCGATGACGATGTCGTTGATGCAGATTACAAAGAAGTATAAGAAAGTATAGATAATTAGTAAACGGCAGGGAGCGCAGATTATGTCTGCGCTGTACTGCTGTTAGAAGGTGATAGATAAATGGCAGAAAAAAGAGATTATTATGAGGTCCTCGGAGTAGATAAGGGTGCGGACGATGCCACATTAAAACGTGCCTATCGTAAACTTGCAAAAAAGTATCATCCGGATATGAACCCGGGAGATAAAGAGGCTGAGGCAAAATTTAAGGAAGCGACAGAGGCCTACAGTGTCTTAAGTGATCCGGATAAAAGACATCAGTATGATCAGTTTGGTCACGCTGCTTTTGAAAATGGAGGCGGCGGAGCCGGTGGTTTTGGCGGTTTTGATTTCGGCGGTGACATGGGAGACATCTTCGGAGACATCTTCGGAGATTTGTTTGGAGGCGGAAGCCGCTCCAGAAGAGCTGATAATGGGCCGGCAAGAGGCGCAAACCTGCGTGCTTCTGTCCATATCACATTTGAGGAGGCCGTTTTCGGCTGTGACAAAGAGATAGAGCTCACTCTCAAGGACACCTGTAAGACCTGCCATGGAACAGGTGCAAAACCGGGCACTTCGCCGGAGACTTGCAGTAAGTGTAACGGAACCGGTCAGGTGACCTATACACAGCAGTCTATGTTCGGCACGATCCGTAATGTCCAGACTTGTCCGGAATGCGGCGGCACTGGAAAGATGATCAGGAATAAATGCTCTGAATGCCATGGAACCGGGTATACGGCGAGTCGTAAAAAGATCCAGGTTTCTATTCCGGCAGGAATTGATAATGGCCAGAGCATCCGAATCCGTGACAAGGGAGAACCCGGAAGAAACGGAGGACCCAGAGGAGATCTGCTTGTAGAAGTCATGGTAGCCCGCCATCCAATATTTACAAGAGAAGATATGAATATCTATTCCTCGGCTCCGATATCATTCGCACAGGCTGCACTTGGCGGAGATGTCAAGATCAGTACCGTGGACGGAGATGTCGTATATACAGTTAAGCCCGGAACTCAGACAGATACCAGAATCCGTCTGAAGGGAAAAGGAGTTCCTTCCTTGCGCAATAAAAACGTTCGCGGGGACCAGTATGTGACACTGGTTGTTCAGACACCTCTCAGATTGAATGAAGAAGCAAAAGAAGCACTTCGCAGATTTGATGAGGCGAGTACAAACAGCTTAGGCGGAAGCGAAAAGAAAAAAAGAGGCTTCATGGATAAAGTAAAAGAAGCTTTTGAAGATTAACAATATAACGGGTCAAAAAGTTATGCTTTCATGCAGGTGCAAAGGGCATACCTTTTTGACCCTGTTCTTTTCCTTGATATTTTGCCCAAAATCGTGTATTATTATCTATACTTGATTATGAAGGATTGGAAGTAAAAACCATGAAATGGAATAAATACACATTAAAAACAAGAAGTGAAGCAGAGGATGTCGTGATTGCAGCATTGGCGGATATTGGGATACAGGGCGTTGAAATTGAGGACAAACAGCCGCTGACCAGACTGGACAAGGAGCAGATGTTTGTCGATATACTCCCGGATAGTCCTGAGGATGACGGGATTGCTTACCTTCATTTTTATCTGGATCCCGAAGATGATAATGAGACAATGCTTGGCAATGTAAAGAAAGAACTGGATGAACTTAGGGTATTTATTGATATAGGTGAGGGAACAATCACAGTTTCAGAAACTGAGGATAAGGATTGGATTAATAATTGGAAAAAGTATTTTCATCAGTTTCATGTGGATGATATCCTAATCATTCCTTCCTGGGAAGAGATACAGCCGGAGGATACAAAAAAGATGATACTGCATATAGATCCGGGTACGGCTTTTGGAACCGGAATGCATGAAACAACACAGCTTTGCATCCGCCAGCTGAAAAAATATGTCACAGAGGATACGAATCTTTTGGACGTTGGAACCGGAAGCGGCATATTATCAATCATAGCGTTAAAACTGGGTGCGCAATCTGCGGTGGGTACGGATCTTGACCCATGCACGATCAACGCGGTTAAAGAAAACAAAGAGGCAAATCAGATACCGGAAGATGCATTCAGACTGATGATTGGTAATATCATTGATGATGAAAAAATACAGTCAAAAGTAGGCTATGAGAGGTATGATATTGTAACGGCAAATATTCTGGCCGATGTGCTGCTCTCGTTGACACCGGTGATTGTTCATCAGATGAAAAAGGGCGGTATCTACATCACATCCGGGATTTTGGATGTCAAAGAACAGGAAGTGAGAAAGGCAATTGAGGATGCAGGCCTTACAATTGTTGAGACCACTCGTCAGGGTGAATGGGTGTCTATTACGGCACAGAAGAGGTGATGCATGTATCGCTTTTTTGTAGAACCCGATCAGATTGAAGAGAAATGGATTCGTATCCGCGGCAGTGATGTGAATCATATAAAAAATGTCTTAAGGTGCAGAATCGGAGAGGAAATTCGGGTGAGTGCTCAGGGTGATCGGGAGTATGCCTGTTGCATTGAGCAGATAGATGAAGATGAAATATTGGCAGAGATTTTGTATATTCAGGAGAACGGTATGGAACTTACATCCAGAATATACCTTTTTCAGGGAATCCCGAAAGGGGATAAGATGGAGTGGATTATCCAGAAGGCAGTTGAACTCGGAGTGTACGAAGTGATTCCTGTTGATACAAAAAGAAGTGTCGTAAAACTTGACCGGAAAAAAAAGGAAAATAAAATCAGAAGATGGCAGGCGATTTCCGAGAGTGCTGCAAAGCAGTCAAAGCGCATGATAATTCCAAAGATCAGTCCGGTTTTAACATTTGACCAGGCGGCCGACAGAGCCGATTCGTTGGATGTTTGTCTGATTCCCTATGAACTTGCAAAAGGATTTCAGAAGACTAGAAGTATCATGGAAGGAATCAGACCGGGGCAGTCCATTGGGATTTTTATCGGTCCGGAAGGCGGATTTGATGAACAAGAAGTAAAGCTTGCTATAGAACATAAGATTGTGCCCATCACATTGGGCAGAAGAATTTTGCGCACTGAGACTGCAGGGATGACGGTCTTGTCAATTTTAATGTATCTGCTGGAAGGAAAATAAGATGGAAGTGTATTTTGACAATTCAGCGACGACGAGGTGTTACGATGCGGTCAGGGAGATTGTAGACCATACAATGATGGGGGACTACGGTAATCCCTCTGCCATGCATAACAAAGGGGTCGAAGCTGAGAAGTATATAAAAGAATCAAGAGCAGTACTGGCCAGACTGATGAAAGTTCATGACAATGAGATATACTTTACCTCAGGCGGCACAGAGTCGAATAACTGGGCACTTTTGGGAACGGCGCTGGGAAATCGCAGGCAAGGGAATCACATCATCACAACGGACATTGAACATTCGGCAGTTTTGGCTCCTCTTACATTTTTAGAGGAACAAGGTTTTGAGATTACAAAATTAGGGGTAGATTCTTCTGGAAGGATCAGCCTGAAAGAGCTGGAGGATGCCATTACGGACGAGACGATTCTTGTCTCGGCCATGTATGTGAATAACGAAATTGGTTCCGTACAGGATATAGAGGCGATCGGAGAATTGATTAAGGGGAAAAATCCAAAGACTTATTTTCATGTAGATGCTACCCAGGCATTTGGAAAGTATAGAATCTATCCCAAAAGATTGAAGGTAGACATGCTTTCAGCCAGTTCACATAAATTTCACGGTCCTAAGGGTGCAGGCTTTTTGTATATTAAAGATCATGTAAAGATTCATCCTCTGATTATGGGAGGCGGACAGCAAAACGGTATGCGTTCCGGCACAGAGAATGTTTCTGGTGTGGCAGGAATGGGAAAAGCCGCTGAACTGATCTATAAGGACCTTGACAAGAATTGTGGGCATCTGTATGAATTGAAAAAACACCTGATTTTGGGACTTAAGAAATTCCCTAATGTAGTGATACACGGCATGAATATGGAAGAGGGGGCGCCACATATTGTAAATGCCTCTTTTGTAGGCGTGCGAAGCGAGGTCATGCTTCACGCTCTGGAAGAACACCAGATCTATGTGTCTGCAGGCAGTGCATGCTCAAGTCACAGAAGATCCGGAAGTGCCACACTTCTTGCCATAGGATGCCCAAAAGAAGAGAGAGAGTCTGCCGTGAGATTTAGTTTCAGTGAATTCAACACAATCGAAGAGGTTAATTACGTTCTACGTGTATTGGCGGAACTGCTTCCTATGCTCAGAAGGTATACCAGACATTGAAAGGAGATAACATGTACAAGGCATTTTTGATAAAATATGCTGAAATTGGAATTAAAGGAAAGAACAGGCACTTGTTTGAGGAGGCACTCGTAAGACAGATCTGGCACGCCTTAAAAGACACAGACGGAACATTCAAGGTTGTGCGTGAGCAAGGAAGAATCTTTGTCTTTGCACAAAGCGAATTCGATTATGAGGAAACTATCGAGGCTTTAAAACATGTGTTTGGAATTGCAGGAATATCTCCGGTTATTGTACTTGAGGAACTGGAATTCGACGCTCTGGCATCTACTGTAACTGAGTATATAAAAAACCTCTATCACGATGAGAAGAAGACCTTTAAAGTGAATGCCAGAAGGGCGAATAAAGAATATCCCATGAATTCCATGGAACTGAACTGTGAACTAGGGGATAGAATTTTAGTTGCCTGTCCAAACCTGAAAGTAGATGTACACCATCCGGATATCAATCTGACGGTTGAAGTGAGGAAGAAAATATACGTATATTCTGAGACGATATCGGGCCCGGGTGGTATGCCGGTGGGGACGAATGGATCTGCCATGCTGCTGCTTTCCGGAGGTATTGATTCTCCTGTTGCAGGTTATATGATTGCAAAGCGCGGAGTGACGCTTGATGCGGTATACTTTCACGCACCGCCATATACGAGCGAACGTGCAAAGCAAAAGGTTGTGGATCTTGCAAAAATTGTATCCCGTTACAGCGGACCTGTCAGACTTCACATCGTGAATTTTACAGATATTCAACTGTACATTTATGATAAATGTCCTCACGACGAACTGACGATTATCATGAGGCGTTATATGATGAAGATTGCAGAACAGTTTGCAGAAAAGGATAAAGCACTGGGACTGGTCACTGGTGAGAGTATCGGACAGGTAGCAAGCCAGACGATGCAAAGCCTGGTATGTACCAATGAAGTGTGTACGATGCCTGTGTTTCGCCCCCTGATCGGTTTTGACAAACAGGAGATTGTGGATCTGGCTTTAAAAATCAAAACCTATGATACCTCAGTTCTGCCCTATGAGGACTGTTGTACGATTTTTGTTGCGAAGCATCCTGTTACGAAGCCAAACATCAACATTATCAGACGTTCGGAACAGAACCTGCAGGAAAAGATCGATGGGATGGTTCGGACGGCCATAGATACGGCGGAGACGGTCATGGTTGAGTAAAAAAAGCAGCTGCTGATGCAGCTGCTTCGGTCTGCCCTTATGGGGCTGACCAGATATCTGTTCCATTATTTCATCAAACAAGGTATGGGTTTAATACAGCCAAAACCGCCTCCAGATTTTCACCTTCGGAGTGAATGTTGAGGTCGATCGGTTTTGATAAATCCAAGCTGAATATTCCCATGATGGATTTTGCATCTATTACGTACCTTCCGGATACTAAGTCAAAATCAAAATCAAATTTGGAAATATCATTGACAAATGATTTTACTTTGTCAATTGAATTGAGTGAAATCTGTACTGTTTTCATTGATAAAATCCTCCCTGAACTTAAGTTGAGTTAATGAGACCTTTTTTAGATAACTATTAACTATCAACGGGGAAAATATAATTTTGATAGTATAGTATCATCGTCATAATAATCTTACATTTTATGGCAGTAAAAGTCAAGGCGAAAACGCACAAATAAACATAAAAATCTTTGGTAAATATTTAGAGAAAGTAGGGAGAATATAATGAGCAGGACAGTAGCTTTTCATAACCTGGGATGTAAAGTTAACGCTTACGAGATGGAGGCCATGCAGCAGGAACTTGAGGAAGACGGATATCAGGTTGTCCCATTCTCACCCGGAGCAGACGTCTATATTATCAATACGTGTACGGTTACGAACATCGCAGACAGAAAATCCAGACAAATGTTGCACAAGGCCAGAAAGATGAATCCTCATGCGGTTGTAATTGCAGCCGGGTGTTATGTGCAGACGCAAGGCGAAAAAGTTGTGAAAGATTCGGCGATTGACATTGTATTAGGGAATAATGAGAAACATAAGTTGACAGAAATCCTGAAAGAATACAAAAATGCAGATCTTTTCGATAATAAGGAAAAAACAGACGCGGACATGCATATGATTGATATTAATCACACCAGTGAATACGAGCCGTTATCTATCGCACGGACTGGAGATTACACCAGAGCATATATTAAAGTCCAGGATGGGTGCGATCAGTTTTGCTCTTACTGTATCATACCTTTCGCCCGGGGACGTGTCAGAAGCCGTCAAAAGAAAGATATCATAGAGGAATGCAGGAGACTTGCAAAAAACGGTCATCAGGAGATGGTGCTCACAGGGATACATCTGAGCTCCTATGGGAAGGACTTTGAGGAAAAGGACTCTTTCTTAGACTTGATCCGTGCAGTTTGTGAGATTGACGAGGTAAAAAGAGTGCGGCTTGGATCACTAGAGCCGCGGATTATTACGGAGGAGTTTGCAAAAGAAATTTCCTCTCTCGATAAGGTTTGTCCGCACTTTCACCTTTCACTTCAAAGCGGCTGCGATGCAACACTTGTACGGATGAATCGAAAATATACATCGAGGGAATATATGGAAAGCTGCAGGATATTGCGAAACTACTATGAAAATCCCGCACTTACGACCGACATTATCGTGGGATTCCCCGGTGAAACATCAAAAGAATTCGAGGAGTCGAAAGCTTTTGTAGAATCAATTCATTTCTTCGAGACACATGTATTCAAGTATTCAAAAAGAGAAGGAACCAAGGCGGCTGCGATGCCCTGTCAGATTCCGGAGAATGTAAAACATGAACGAAGCCAGATTTTGATCACTCTGGACAAAAAAAGACGTGTTGAATACATGGACCAGTTTGCAGGAAAACGGGTAGAGGTGTTATTTGAAGAACTGCAGGAGATCGATAACGAACGGTATTATACAGGCTATACCCGCGAATATATCAGAGCTGCAGTCAAATCTGAGACTTCGCTTTCCGGTACACGGGTGCCGGTTATCATTCACTCCCAAAAAGATAATTTGCTTCTGGGCGAAACTTGCCATTGAATTTTTTCGTAAAGTATATTAAAATGAAATAGATATCAATGAACGAGGACGTGAAAAAATGACGGATTTAGGTAATACACAATACTTTAAAGTCAAAGGTGAGCCGGAGATTCAGGTGAAAGAAGTTCTGGACGTGGTGTATAATGCAATGTCAGAGAAGGGATATAATCCTGTGAATCAGATTGTAGGGTATATTATGTCCGGAGATCCGACTTATATTACCAGCTATAAGGGCGCCCGCAGCATGATTATGAAAGTAGAGCGGGACGAGCTCGTCGAAGAGCTTTTAAAAGAGTATATTAAGAATGAATCCTGGAAGAGAGACTAGCAGGATGCGTATACTGGGGTTAGACTACGGCTCTAAGACAGTGGGCGTCGCAGTGAGCGACCCCCTTGGGATTACGGCTCAGGGGGTAGAGATAATAAGAAGAAAGTCTGAGAATAAGCTGCGTCAGACACTTGCCCGTATTGAAGAATTGATTAAACAGTATCAGGCAGATCAGATCGTGCTTGGATTTCCCAAACATTTGAACAATGATATTGGAGACAGGGCTGTGAAATCTCTGGAATTTAAAGAGATGCTTGAAAAGAGAACAGGCCTGAATGTTGTCATGTGGGATGAGAGATTTACAACTGTCGAAGCGAACAGAACATTGATAGAAGCGCAGGTGTCGAGAGAGCATAGAAGATTATATGTAGATCAGATTGCAGCAGTATTTATCCTGCAGGGATATTTGGATTATTTGTCCAATCAGAAATCAGAATGAAATGCCTGCTCTTGGAAATACTAACTTGCAGGTGTATAATTGTTGCTATTTTTGATGGCAAAAGGACGTAAACTATGGAAAAAATAAAATTTATATCGGAAGATGGAAGTGAAGTGGATTTTTTCGTGGAAGAACAAACCATGGTAAATGGTACCAGTTACCTATTGGTTTCAGATTCTGACGAGGATGAGGCGAATGCTTATATTATGAAGGATGTTTCCAGGGAATCCGAACCTGAGGCACAGTATGTTATGGTGGATGATGATATCGAATTCGATGCTATAGCAGGAGTATTTGCCCAGATGTTGGATGATGTGGACCTCCGGTAAAAATTTAAGCGTTGTATAGCAGGGAGATGACAGAAGAAGATCTTCTTGTTTTGTGTGTTCAAAAAAAATGGAGGTATATGCTATTTGAAGAAAAAAAGTGAAAGTAAATTAAAGATCATTCCTCTTGGCGGATTAGAGCAGATTGGAATGAACATCACTGCCTTCGAGTATGAAGACAGTATTATTGTAGTGGACTGCGGTCTGGCATTCCCCGAGGATGATATGCTGGGGATTGATCTTGTGATCCCGGACGTCAGTTACTTAAAGGACAATATAGATAAAGTAAAAGGGTTTGTGATAACCCATGGACATGAAGACCATATCGGTGCACTGCCTTATGTGTTAAAAGAGGTCAATGTCCCGATCTATGCGACAAGGCTTACGATAGCCTTAATTGAAAACAAATTAAAAGAACACAACCTTCTTCGCTCGACAAAGAGAAAAACAATAAAATACGGACAGTCTATTAATTTAGGCGCTTTTCGAATTGAATTTATTAAGACAAACCATAGTATACAAGATGCAGCAGCCCTGGCGATCTACTCACCGGCAGGAACAATTATTCACACAGGGGACTTTAAAGTAGATTATACTCCAGTATTTGGTGATACCATAGATCTGCAGCGTTTTGCGGAAATTGGGAAAAAAGGTGTCCTTGCACTCATGTGTGACAGTACCAATGCAGAACGACAAGGCTACACAATGTCGGAACGCACGGTTGGAAAGACCTTTGACAATATTTTTTCAGAACATAAGAATACTCGTATCATTATAGCTACATTTGCGTCTAATGTCGACCGTGTGCAGCAGATTATCAATTCTGCCTACAAGTTTAAGAGAAAAGTTGTTGTAGAAGGGCGCAGCATGGTAAACGTCATAGGAACTGCATCTGAGCTGGGGTATATCAAGATCCCGGAAAATACCCTGATTGATATCGATCAGATGAAGAACTATCCGGATAATCAGATGGTTATGGTTACAACGGGAAGCCAGGGGGAATCTATGGCAGCACTATCCCGTATGGCTGCTGATTTACACAAGAAAGTGACAATTAAACCGGGGGACACGATTATATTCAGCTCGAATCCAATTCCGGGTAATGAAAAAGCTGTATCCAAGGTTATCAATGAATTGATTGCCAAGGGCGCAGATGTTATATTCCAGGATGTGCATGTCTCAGGACATCCATGTCAGGAAGAGATTAAGCTTATCTATTCTCTGGTAAAACCGAAGTATGCAATCCCTGTACACGGGGAACTCCGTCATCTGACAGCACAGGCGAAGGTTGCAGGGACGCTCGGAATACCGAAGGATCGTATTTTTATTCTGAGATCAGGCGACGTACTCGAATTAGATGACAAAGATGCCGCTGTGACCGGAAAGGTACACACAGGAGCCATCATGGTAGATGGTCTTGGAGTTGGAGATGTTGGAAATATTGTTCTGCGTGATCGCCAGCATCTGTCAGAAGATGGAATCATGATTGTGGTTCTGACACTGGAAAAATACAGCAATCAGCTTCTGTCCGGACCCGATATTGTATCACGCGGATTCGTCTATGTCCGCGAAGCCGGAGATCTGATGGGCGAGGCGAGATCCGTGGTCGAAGAGGCTCTCGACAACTGTCTCAGACATAAAATCAGTGACTGGGGTAAGATTAAGACGGAGATCAGGGAAGCATTAAGCGATTTCATCTGGAAGAAGACAAAGAGAAGGCCGATGATTCTTCCGATCATTATGGAGGCTTAATAATGTCGGATGAGGTGACACGCCAAACTGAGGCGCTTGCCAGCGCGATTGTAAACAGTGAGGAATACCAGACATTACAAAAATATGAAGAACAGTTAAAAGAGAAGCCGGATCTTCGCAGGAAGATTGATCATTTCAGGGATAAAACTTATCGTTTCCAGCAGCAGGAGGGAATTGATCCCTATGAGGAAGTGGACAAACTTGATCAGGAGTTTGTCCAGCTTCGCAGTGATACACTGGCAAATGCATACCTGGAAGCTGAGCTTGCTTTTTGCAGAATGATGCAGAATATTCAGGAGGCTCTTGTGAAAAATCTGGATATCGCCATACCGGATGAGGTTTAGCAAAGGAGAGGCATATGGCAAAGAAAAAGAAGGATACCGGCTATAAAGCAGCCTTGTTTGGTGCCAGAGGAATCTTAAAGACACTCATATATATCTGTGGTCTTGTGATCATCTTATATCTGGGAAAGACTACTTATACATTTGGTTATGATGTATTTAACCAAAAGCCTGTTGCTGAATCGGAAGCTAAGGGTCAGGATGTCACCGTGGTTGTAAAGGACGGAACATCTACTTATGGGATCGGGAAACTGCTTTATGAGAAGGGACTGATCACAGGTGGCCCCAGAGTTTTTTGGGTACAGGTTCGTACGTCAGACTATTATGGCAAGCTGGAAAAAGGAACGTATATCCTGAATACCCATCAGACAGTGGATGATATGCTAAAGATACTATCAAAAGAAGAAACAAAAGGGCAGCCGTCCGAAGAAGATGAGGGAGAAGAGGGAGGCAGCGAAGAAGACGCAGCTTCCGTGCCCCCGACAGAGGAGGAAGGCACCCAGGAGGGCGGAGAATAAAATTGATTGTTGATGAGCGAATGACGACATTCATCAATTCAATGGATACCTCGAACACGCCATATCTTGAGAAGCTGGAACAGGAGGCGAAAAGGTCTTATGTTCCGATTATCCGAAGAGAAATGCAAAGCTTTTTAAAGGTATTACTTACAATAAAGAAGCCAAGGAGAATCCTGGAGGTGGGAACCGCCATAGGATTCTCTGCTCTTTTTATGGCGGAATACGGACCAAAGGATTGTGAGATAACAACAATAGAAAATTATGAAAAGAGAATCCCTATTGCCAGAAGAAATTTCTTAGAGGCAAAAAGATCAGACCAGATTACTTTGCTTACAGGGGATGCGAAAGATGTGCTGAAGACTCTGGAAGGATCCTATGATATGATTTTTATGGATGCAGCGAAAGGACAGTATATCAATTTTCTGCCCGATGTTTTGAGACTGATGGAAGAGGGAAGTATACTTGTCTCGGATAACGTTCTGCAGGAAGGGGACATCATAGAATCTCACTATATTGTAGAGCGCAGGAATCGTACCATTTACAAACGCATGCGGGAATATCTCTATACACTGAAACATCACGATGAGCTTGTGACGGCGATTATACCGCTGGGAGACGGAATCACCTTAAGCGTCAAGAAACAACAGTAAAAGATGGAGGCAATTATGAGAAAACCGGAGTTATTAGTGCCGGCAAGTAATCTTGAAGTGTTAAAAATAGCCGTGATATATGGTGCAGATGCGGTATATATCGGCGGAGAGGCATTTGGCCTGAGGGCAAATGCAAAGAACTTTTCGATGGAGGACATGAGAGAGGGTATACGTTTTGCTCATGAGCATCAGGTAAAAGTCTATGTGACGGCCAATATTCTTGCCCATAATGGAGATCTTGACAGAGTCAGAGAATATTTTGAAGCACTAAAAGAAATCAGGCCGGATGCATTGATCATCTCGGATCCGGGAGTCTTTCAGATCGCGAAAGAAGTCTGCCCCGAAATCGAGAGACATATAAGCACACAGGCAAACAATACCAATTATGGAACCTTTCGGTTCTGGTATCAGCAGGGCGCAAAGAGAGTAGTCGCTGCACGCGAACTCTCTCTTTCAGAGATCCGGGAAATGAAGAGAGAGATTCCAAAAGATCTTGAGATTGAGGTGTTTGTCCATGGAGCGATGTGTATGTCCTATTCAGGCAGATGCCTGCTCAGCAACTATCTGACCGGGCGAGATGCAAATCAGGGTGCCTGTACACATCCCTGTCGATGGAAATATTCTATTGTCGAAGAGACGAGACCAGGGGAATATATGCCGGTCTATGAGAATGAACGAGGCACTTATATCTTTAACTCGAAAGATCTTTGCATGGTTGAACATATACCAGATCTTTTTGATGCCAAAATTGACAGTTACAAGATTGAGGGCCGCATGAAGAATGCACTGTATGTCGCTACGGTTGCGCGTACCTACAGAAAGGCAATTGACGATTATCTTCGAGACCCTGCGATCTATGAGAAACATATGCCGTGGTATCAGGAGCAGATTTCGCACTGCACATATCGTCAGTTTACCACTGGGTTTTTCTATGGAAAACCAGGGCAGGAATCTCAGATTTACGATAACAACACTTACATTCAGTCTTACACGTACCTTGGAATTGTGGGCCAAAGAGATGAACGCGGGTATTATAGTATAGAGCAGAGAAACAAGTTTTCCGTTGGTGAAGAGATTGAGATTATGAAGCCGGATGGAAGCAATGTGACAGCGACAGTAAATGCCATCTATAATGATGACAAAGAGGCGATGAACTCGGCACCGCATCCAAAACAACAATTATGGATAGATTTGGGACACGAGATGGATTCTTTTGATATTCTTCGAAGAAAAAACATGTCTTAATCTGTCAAAAAATAAAAGGGACAGTTGGAAAAGCACAAATTCGTTGGTTCAATCATAGAATAGATTGAAATCCTCTTCGAGGTGCAGCTTGAAAACTTTCCAAAAGCCCCTTTGCGCGCGTGATGAAAAGATATACCTGAAAAAATTTCAAAATGGAGACCTCAGTGCGAAAGATGTTCTGATTGAACATAATATGCGTCTGGTGGCTCATGTCGTCAAGAAGTATCAGGGGGTGGCGGAGGACCAGGAGGATCTCATCTCTATAGGTACGATTGGCCTGATTAAAGCGGTGGATACGTTTGATTACAATAAAAGCAGCAAACTGGCCAGTTATGCGGTTCGCTGTATAGATAATGAGATTCTGATGTTCCTTCGCTCCCGCAAAAAGTTAAATAAAGAGGTGTCTCTTTATGAATCCATAGGAACCGACAAGGAAGGGAACGAAATACATCTTATGGATGTGATTGAAGGGGATGCCGAAGATACGGAAGAGCAATATCTGCAAAAGGAGGATGTGAGAAAGCTCTATGAGCTGATCGAGCAGATATTGACAGAACAAGAATATAAGGTCATCTGTATGCGGTATGGGTTATATGGCACAGAAGGCCTTACTCAGCGCGCCATAGCAGCGCAGATGGGTATCAGCAGATCCTATGTATCAAGAATCGAAAAAAATGCAGTTATTAAGTTGAGAAACCATTTTAAATGACACACTAATCCTGCAAGTATTTAAATTTTGCCCTGATCGGGGTAATTGGGGTCACATTCCCATATTTCATAGGGTCAAAAGGTCATGCTTTTTCATGCAAGCATGAAACGCAGGACCTTTTGACCCTGGTATCATATTATGAGGTTGGGGTCAAAAGTAATTTGACCCCTATGATACACGGATTACTCCGCACT
>ENA-UOOI01000897-UOOI01000897.1-fermentation-metagenome-genome-assembly--contig:-NODE-897-length-34898-cov-3.787590_pt1 | contig 34898 bp, 44 predicted proteins | sample MGYA00245779_ERZ724027 | MGnify/ENA primary metagenome ERZ724027 (study PRJEB28704, sample SAMN03018318) | fermentation metagenome | biome: anthropogenic terrestrial biome; feature: soil; material...
AACCTGTTAGATTTAGTTAATGACATAATAGACCTTTCAGAAATAGAAACAGGCTTTTTGGAATTGAAACGAATTAAATTAGATTTAAAGCAATATTTCGAAGAGATAGAGAGTGTCTTTAAATATAAAATGAAGGAAGGAGTTGATTTAATAGTTGAAAGTCCACATAAAAGTTGCATTGTTTATCTCGATAAAAATAGATTAACTCAAATTCTAAAAGAATTGATAGAGAATGCTATTAAATTTACCGACAAAGGCTATATAAAAATTGGATATGAAGTTATTGATGAAAACAAGATTAAATTTTATGTTCAAGATTCAGGTAAGGGCATTTCTGATGAGAACATTTATAAAGCATTTAACAGGTTTGAAAAGCTTGGCTCCTACAAATCAGGAACAGGATTAGGATTATCAATAATTAAAGCGATATTAGATTTTGCAGGTGCAGAATATAATATAGAATCAAAAGAAGGAGAAGGAACCTTATTCTGGGCAATAGTTAAATCACAAATAATTATTATTGATGATGAAAAAGCTAAGGATACTAATATTGAAATAGAATATTACGATTCTAAAAAAATCAAAATACTTGTTGCTGATGAGAGAATGTGCCCAATGATTTTAAATGATGAAGCTTTGAATAAAAAATATGAAATTATTTGTGCAAAAACTGGAGTTGATGCAATTGATAAAACAATTACAGAAAATCCAGATATAATACTAATCTCTTTAATGTCCAAAGATATTGGAGGAACTGAAACAATAAGAAAGATTAGAGAGAATAATAAGGAAGTATTTATTTTAGCTATATCTGAAAATATTCCAGCAGCAGAAAAAGAAAAAGCATTTAATGCAGGATGTAATGAATTTGCTCAAATGCCAATAGAAAAAGAAGAGATATTGAAAATAATTGAAAAGGTAGAAAACGATAAAATTTAATAAAACTACTCCTTGAATGAGTTATTTATTGTTTCAATTATTTTATTCTTCTGAAAGCAAGATTTTCTTTATTGTTATCTTGTCTTTAGTTTGCTTTTGTTTAATAATGCAATCTTTAATTCTCTTTCTAAACTTCCAGCAAGTCATTTGATTCAGTCCAAGAAGATCAGAATATTCGTAAGAAGAGATTTCCTTACCCACAACGCATACATTATATGCAATGTAGAAAGCTTTGTTTATTGGGAATTTAATATTGTGAAATATTGTGTGAGCAGTAGCAGATTCTTCTTTTTTGCAACGGGTACACCTTCTTGAAGCAGTAGTTTTGCCCTCACAGTAATTAGTATTTCCACATTTTGTACAAACAAAACCATCTTTCCATTTAATTTTTGCAATGAACTCCAAGGTCTTATCCTTATCTTCAAACAATTCACTGGCAAGTTTTTCTGAAATATCTTCTTTAAATATCATTGCAGAAATTTATTTTATTTAGTCTAAAATTAATCTTCGGCAAAGATACAAGTTATTTTCCTAATTAAGTGATATTCTAATAAAAAAAGAGTGATAATAAAATAATTTATTGGTGATATTATAATAATTCAAAAATTTGATATATCTTTGCAGCGTCAAAAATTAAAAACAAAGAAAAAATGAGCGATACAATAAGAAAAATATTAGGAATGGCTCCTTCAGTAGATTTAGGAGAATTGATTAAAAATGGTGCAACAATACTTGACGTTCGCACAAAAGAAGAATTTTCACAAGGCCATATAAAAGGCGCTTTGAATATTTCTGTTGATAAACTTCCTCAAAACCTAAGTAAGTTGAAGAATAAAGAAAATACTTTAATTACTTGTTGTGCTTCAGGAATGAGGTCAGCTTCAGCTAAAGCATTTCTTAGTTCAAATGGATATACCAATGTTTACAATGGAGGAAGCTGGATTAACTTAAAACGCAAATACGATTTATAGAATCAAATTATTTTGAAGTCATATTAATAGATTAACTTTAGGTCAATAAAAAAAGCACTTGCAATAATTTGTAAGTGCTTTATTTTTTGTGATTCAGGCGGGATTATAGGAATGCCGTATAGCTTATTAAGAAAGCAGTTAAATGAGGGTGAAACAGGTTTTAGGTTTTGCTTCTTATTCAATTTATTTGGCTTTTATAGGGGTTTTTGGTGCGGATTTGGTGCGGTATACCATTAATTCCTCGAACTCACAAGAAGGGGCTTTTTATTTACCCCTAATTATTTTTACTAACCATTTATAAATCTTTCCTTTATTAAACCAAATTAAAGCCGCCATAATGGCTCCTATGCCCAGATACCACCATATCCTGGTACTATTTGAATTCTTACTTATCTTTGTTTCTTCAGCTTTCTTTGTGTCTATCTTAGCCTTTAATTTATCTGTATTATTTGTCTTATTAATACTATCAGTTTTAATAGCGGTAACAGCTTTCTTTTCCTTACTATTACTCTTAACTATTCCCTTTATGCTTTCCTGAATAGTGGTAACATCAGGCTTAACCACTGTCATCCTGGTAATCTCAAATTCAGCAATAACATCTTTGTCTAACTTACTGGAATCAACAACAACAACAGAACTACTGGCATTCATTTCTTGTTTAGTAGACTCTTGCTCAATGGTTGACTTCAATACCTCTGACTTATCAGTAGTAACTTTCTTAGAAGTGTTGCAGGATGACAGCAGAATTACGATTGCTAATAATATTATCTTTTTCATACTAAATTTATATTGTTTCTTCATTCTCAATGATTCTCGGTGGTTTGCGTTTTCTACAATTCTCATCTGTGCATTTAGTGTAAGATAACAAAGCGTTCTGAGTAGTGAGCTCGTTGTTCTTATCTCGAAATTCTCCATTTTCCTTATACAATTTTTCAATAAGAGCATCTTTCTTATCCAAGTCATCATTTTTACGTTTGTTTTCTTCTTGCAAAGTGTCGTTAACCTTTATAACTGTGTCAACCTCTCTATCTTTGTTGATTAATTTAGCTTCCTTTTTTTTCTCATTATAAAGAAAGAAAATACCAGCAAAACCCAGTAGTAAATTTCCAATGTTGGAAATAAATAGGTTAATTATATCCATCATAACTTAAAGAATTGTTTACGATTAATCCCAGTTCTTTTTACAGAAATATGAATCCATTTGAAGTTTTTTTCATCTATAATCTGATCAAGGACAATTTCACTGGAGTTTACCATTTTGCGGATAACTTCATACAACTGTCTATTCTCAGATTGATTTCGAGTAGTAATATCGGCAGCCGCTTCATTGCCTAAACTCCTATGTTGGGAATTACTAACGCCTCCAACAGCCTTGTTTAAAGACTTAGAACGAAAGCCACTGTCAACATAGATAGGCTTCCCATACTTAGCCTGTATCTTAACTATAATATCTTTCAAAAACTCAAAATCTTTAACATCCTCTCCTTGTAAAGAGTTATTAATTCCAATTCTTGAAGCGGTTGCTGACTTAGTGAAGTCCGCTAATTCAAATGTTGTTCCATCAATTGTTATCATATTAATTTGGTATTAAATATTTCTGTTTATCATACATATAGTTTTGGTATATCTCATTCTCATTTAAAGCTTGATTATACATTAATAGGGAATAAATAGAGCCTTTGAAATGTCTATTAGAACCTTGATAGTTATAGCCTAATGATAAACCTAAAGCTCCTACGTCAGCATTATTAGTCCAAGACCAACCTGCTGGCATAGTTGCATAGCCTATAAAGATACCATTAATATATAATCTTAAAGTAAGTCCATTAAGAACGAATGCCCAATTAAATTTCCCACTTGGCATAGTTGCTTGAGCAATCCTTACTCTAACATGTTGATTTTGTAAAGTTCCAACTGTTACTGGATAAAACCCCCAACCTACATAACCTTGGTCGTATTGTCCCATAGATAACCCAACTGGGTAGTAAGCTTGACACATACCCATAATAGCCCCCCAATTAGAAAAGTATTCATAAGTACAAGTCATCTGAATAGTAAAACCAGTAGTGTTTAAATAACTGCCTATTGCAGGAACAACTCTTTCTTCTGTATTATTATCGTGAAACTTCCACCAAGGCAAGTCATTAGGGTATAATCCATTTCTGAACTTTAGACATTTTATATTATCTGTGTCGAGTTCGCATCCTACACGTTGATTTGTTGTCGGATTATCCCCTTTTCTATACCAAAAACATCTGTCGGACACTTCGGAAGACCACCCTAATCTAAATGATGTAGGGCTACTTAGTGTTAGATTATCTGCAATGAAGTAATCAAGAAGACCCCTGCCTGCATAATAATTATAATCGCTTCTTAGATATTTATGTATCATAACTTATTAGCTTAAAATATTAGCAAAAATCATCCCTCTCCAAATACATATAATCCAAGAATTATAAGACCAAGAAGGCTGTACGCCGACAAATTTATAGGATGAATTAATGTTTATTACAAGCCCACCAGCATTGTTTGGGTTTGTAATAATCATAGTATATTCATCAAGTGAATTTAGGTAATTAAGATTAATCGTATGAGTTGTTGTTTGTCCAGATAAGTTTATATACTGAACCTTATTGGCTGAAGGATTAATAGTAGCACTCCCATTAGAGGGTATGTTAATATCTGTTAAAATAGATAGCTTATCTTGTTTATTATTCAGAGATGTTGTTAGATTACCAATTTGAGCTTGTAAATCTGCAATATCTGAATATGTAGCAATTCTCTTCCACTTATCTCCTTGTATTCGGTAGAATATTCCTCCCATACTAAGATTAGTTACATCTCCAGTTGTAATGTATAAGACTTGTACTTTTGTATTTGTATCTTTAAGCCCAAATTGCTGAACTACGCAATTGTCAAAAGCTGTATTGTAAGAAGGGTTATCATTACCTCCATCATTCAAAGGAGCATTAACCATAGTATGCGAGCAAAGCCAAATGTCATTTTGATAGTTATATAATACATCGAAATCATTGATAGGAACTTCATCGTGATTAGCATTATATATAACAGGTAAATTAGCCAACAAATTATAATCGTGATTATGATTTGAAGGAGAATAACCACTATGAGTATGGCTATCTCCAGAAATATAAGAAGTATTCAAAACTCTTAGAGCTCCGTCTTTAAAGTAGTATACAGGATGCCATTCAAATAAGTGCATATAAGCTCCAGATGAATATGTTTTCCCCAAATACATATATGCCTTACCATCATCGATTGTTGGCAATGTATCAGTGCACCAAGACGTGGATGAAGAGTTATCTAATACAAAAGTATTATTATCAACATTAGCAACCCCGACTAAATATAAGTCTGTATATGCTGCGAAGGTTTGATTTAAAGAATACAAAAGAGTAGACATGTATGACATCGTTTTAAGGGTACTCATACGTGAACCTGCGGCAGTCGCTGATGAACCAGTATCATACAATATAGGAGAATTAAGTTTGAAAGCTGTATTCTGAACTGTCTTAGTAGTTCCTGTTCCTGACTCTCTGGTGAAAGGATAAAATTTATCGTCCAAACCAAGCATCCCAAGCTTATAAGCATTACTTACTTCTCCAGCTAAAGGTCTAAATTGAGATATGGCATTCTCTGTAACTGTATCTGTATAATACGTAGAATCAATTACCCAACCACCAGTAAATGTAGAATATGTTCCTGCTCCTGAGTAATAAGTTAAATTTAATACACTGTTAGTAGCTAAATGAGAGGTTAACCTTGAACCTACACGATACCAAACTAATTTTTGCCCGAGACCATTAATGTCAAGTGTGTTATAGGTTGAGTTATATGAGGTTTTTATAATAACTTTGATTTGTAAACCATCATATATTTCTGTTATTCCTGGTATAGATGCCGTCCATCTCCCTGCAGTATCAGTGGAAGAAGTTTCTGCAAAAATATTACTGAATTTACGAATCCTATTCAAGTTTATAAATTCTGTATCACTTACAGGAAATTTCTCATTACCTGTCGGTGCTACCTCTTCCATCAATGAATCAATATCTTTAAAGTCCGCCATAACCTATTGCCTTATTCTCTCTTGTAATTGCCTTATCATTATATGTAATAACTACTATATTATTCGCAGTTTGTGTTATTGTCATACTTGCCCTTGTAATCTCATCTGCTGTTGTTTTGAAATTAAGTGTTACGGTTCTATCCTCGTAAGTATCATTCACACTTAGAGCGTGAACGCTTACTTGAGTAGATCCAGCTACACCATCCATTGTGCTAATTTCCAACCACCCTGCGACTATCATAACTTATGCTGTTGCACTTTCTTCTGAATACCAAATATCATTTGCAACAACATTGAAGTTTTTCACAACGTTCAATTCATTTTGTGCAAAATTTAACTCTGTCAAAGAAAGGCTGATGCTTCTTGGAACCCCAGCCACTTGATTAACATCAAGCGTTAACAGAATAGTCCCTGAAATAGGGTTAACAAAATTAATTTGTGTGCTTCTTGCCAAAGCTGCGACGACTTGAGCATCTACTCTTATAAACATATTAGTTGTGCCTGCTGTCCCTGCTGTTATATCAGAAGTTTTTGCCTGGTTCAATATCCTTAACCAACTAACATCTGTTCCGTTATTTTCAACAATATTGTAAGCAAAATTGGAAGTAATAGCTAATGCTTTATCTTCTCCTGCATTAGAGAAATTGCCTAATGATGTAGGATTAGCTGTAATAGTCAATCCAGCGTCCGCACTACCTTGTGTCAAAGTAATTGTTCCTGAATCCACATAAGTCGTACCATTCCAAAACTGAACCTTATACACAGCACTTACTGCTGCACCTGTATTATTGGCAGCTACAGCAACTTTAATTTGAAAATTGAACTCTGCAATGTTACCAGGGTCTCCTGTAAAAGTTCCAATAAGTCCAGATACTGTATAACCTGAATTAACACTTAAAGTAAGTGTTTTACCACTAACCTTAACCAATTGAAATTTCTCTGCATTAGTAGCAGTTACGTTAAACGTTGAACTAAGAACATTATAAGCAACATCCTTGCTCGTTTCTCCAAGCGTCATAAAAGCAGGCTTACCAGCTGCCTTAAGAGCTATAGAAGCAAACTTACTTACTTCATTAGTCATATAATGCTTAGCGTACTTGATATATTCTGCACGACCTGTATTTGCTGTAGCTAATTTAGCTGCAATCTCTGTTGTTCCAGCATTACCTGCAACAGGTGTAACTTCGAATTTTCCAAAAGTTGCCATATTATTTCTTTATTTATTATTTATTCTATTAAACTCCTACTTGCATCACTTGCAAACAATTCCTCAACTTGCCATTTCCCAACACTCATAATATTATAAGTTTTCTCCTCGCCAACAAACATGAATTCTAATTCTGAAGGGATAATAAGGATATAACTCCCCCAAATAATCCTGCCATTATGAATGAGAGCAAGTAAGTCTTTGTTGTTATGTATCAATCTTTTAATTTCATTTTGCCCTATAATTACCATATCTACATATAAATTCCATAAAGTACACCCTCTTCCTGCAATTCAGGAGGTGGCAATTCATTAAGTATTTCTATTCTCTTCACATTGGGAGAAGCTACTAATCCATCAGTCTTTGAATCAGGTATTGCTTTTTCTTCAAAGAATTCCTTAGCCTCCTCATTAGTGACCTTTTTAATTTGCCCAGCACGAGGCTGAACTTTCCTTATTCCCGCCATACTCTTTTATGTTAAATAGATTGCTTTCAATCTCATTATATCCTCAGCTTTTGGAATAGGAGCTCCAGTAATCACAATAGTATCTCCTTCAAATACAAAACCTATATTAACCGGATAAATTAACGCACCTATATACAGCTCAGCTGTCTCTTGGATTAAAGTACCTCTATATTTGAATTGGGAATTTGAGCCGTTTTGAATGCCTTCCAAAGTTTTGTATGTTGGATAAACAAAACTTATATCTTGCTTTATCTCGCTAATAAGGGTGGGCAATGAAACTTTAACCTGCCCTGGTTCTTCAACCCCTTCTTCTCCTTCGTTCCTGGCGTACAGAACCACATTATTATAGGTCGCGGCAATTAGGGGCACCTCTTTTGTGTCTTTTTCTACCGTCCTACCCATTGCCGTAGATAAGTCCGTATTGCTTATGTAAGTTCCTTTAGGCTGAATACCTAAATCAGCAAGAGTGTTGTCAAGCTCACCTAGTTCAACTCCGTTAATTTTGGGTTTTTTACCTAAATCTCCGAAATTAATAGTAAGATTCGATTTTACATAGGCTTTTATTTTAGCAAATGTTATCTTCTTTGGTTGGTTTGGACTTGTTGAATCCCCAACCATTACTAGTAAATCCTCTTTAGCCTCTACATCAGGCATATCATCGTAAAACTTCATAGCTTTAATTTCCTATTATTATAAACTTCTTTTTCTTAGTACTTACCCTTACGGCTTGGCTTCCTATGTAATTAAGGTAAGCTACACACTCATCCAATAGCTTAATTCCTCTTTTCTCTGCTTCGTTTGCCACTCTTACGACTGCTCTGTCATCCACACTATCAGAGAACTCTAAGGATCCTTTAGCCCTAGCCCCGGATGATGTTAGGAATACATTGGAATTACGAACATAACGAGAGTACGCTAAGTAGGCAATGGCTTTCTTAAGCCCTGATAAGTAAGCCGTATCCCCGTTATAATACCCCCCTTCTAATAGAGTAGTATTGTTTTCACTATCCACTTTACTAATTAAATCTTTGTACAATTTAGCCCCGATTGAAGGGATTACCCATTCTTTCTCTGCCTCTTCGATATAAGGGTCTATACGCTTAACATCGTCAATGTTAGCGCTTATATCTCTTATCCCTCTTATGTAATTGCTATCTATTATCATTATGCCTCATCCCATTTTAGTGGTTGCACAGCAAAATTAGTTACTTCGCCAGCTGCCCAATTAGTGAATATCTCGCTCATTGCCCTCTCTACATCTACCCTGTAAGGGTTAGTGATAGAGTTATAATACTTATAGCTTGACCGCATGAGCTCAGCCCCAAAGCCAGCTCCTATGTCCTCAGCTCTAAGGATAGGAGGTTGTTTGAAGGCTCTGCCTATCTTATCTTTAACAGATTTTTCTGCTTTGTCATAGTCTTTATCGTAGTTCGTAGACTCAAACTTCAAAAACTCAGGCATGTCATCCTTACTCTCTACCTCCATATAAGCTATTTTACACGCCTCTTCGTCGCCCTGGAAGCCTATAAGTTGTTCTTGAATTGCTGAGGTATCGTCCTCTTCTCGCCCCTCTGAGTCATCGGTATTAGTGTTATCGGGGCTTTTGCCTTTAACACCAACAACGACCCCACCACTCATGAACCTATTGCGAATATTCCTGTAAGTTATATTGCTTAGCCCTTCATCCGAACTCATGTCGGTAAGGGCGGGGGCAAATAGAGGGATAGGGTAAGTCTTACCCCCATCACCTGAGAAGTAGAATATCTGACCTTTGTATTTATCCCAACCTCCAGCATTTGCCGCCTGTTGCTCTATAATGTCGACGGCAGGATTATGTAAGTCTATGAAGTCTATATCTTCCTTCTTGAATTTCTTTAACTTGCTGAACTCTTTTGCCCAGTCGCTGTGTAATGCAACTTGCGAGAAGTTGCCGTCGTTATCCATAAGAGCAAATCTTATATGCTCGAACGGTACGTGGCTAAACCCTACCTTTTGCCCTAAAGCGTTATAGTTGATATGTACGGCGAAACCATTATATAAGGCGTAATCTTTGACAATAGCCCTATGTAAAGCATCTAATGTAAGCCCTTTGCTGTTAACCCTCTTAGAATAAATGCTATTATCCAAACCCATACCTGTTAGAAAGTCCGCGTAAACGCCAACACAGGATAAGCCTGTAACGGATGAGCCTACGATATTCCTGACTACCTGGTAAAAGTCGTTATTTTCTCCTATAGTCTGAATACCTAAGCTCTTGTTATTGGCTATCTCTATTACACTTTGATATTTTAAGGTCGAATATTTCATGGCTAATTTTAATTAGTCGGGTGGCAAGGTCTCGCTCCTTATGGGCTCTAAAGCCTACCCCCGATAGAAGGAAAGAGGTTTTACCCTCTTTCCCTTTCTTTGTATTTTTCAACGAGTTCTTCCCAGTTATCGGGTTTCTTTTGGAACCTCTCGATAAGTTTCGGATTTTGTGCCAAATGAAATAGAACCAATTCATTAGTAAGGTTATGATTGCTCATTGCCTTTCCTGCGTCAAATCCTACATTGTCCTCAATCAAAGCTCCAGCGTAGAGCTCGAATTCGCTTCTAACGACTTCTCCTTTAAACTTCATAATCTCAACATAAGCGTCAACTACGCAGTCCTTACAGCCGGATTTCAAATCTTTACCAAGAATTTCCTTGTATAAGAACTCTAACTCTGACTTGTCCTCAGGGTTCTTGGTGAAATACCCTTTAGTTACTGAAGGGTTCGCGAAATTCTTATTCGCGAATTTCTCTCTGAAAGCCACGAGCCTTTGCTCGGCAGTAATTACAGGATCAATAGGAGGATTTTCTCCGTCCTTGTTTTCTTCCGGATCAACAGGAGGGTTTTCCCCTTCCTTGCTTTCCTCCGGGTCAACAGGCGGGATAATGCTATCTTCACCTATCCCCGGCACTATTGGGTTACCCCCGTTTTTTTCTTCTTCTCCCATTACTTATTCAGGTTTTAAGGTGCGACAACTTGCAGCAAACCTTCTATAAGGGTATCTGTTGCTGTAGCACTGGTTTTAAAAATAGATTTAGGTAAGCTGCTTTCTTTAGCATCGGAGGATGCTAACTTTATGCTGTAAACGACTCCGTCAGCGAAAGCAGTAGTGTTGTTGCTTTCCGTAAGCTCCATACCAGCGTCATATCCGTACATTTCATACTTCACTGAGCCGTCAGCTCCTTGCTCCTTGTTTTCAACAATTGCAACCACTTTAGCCTTAGCCAAAACTTCCAGGGCGTTTTTAGCCTCTTGAGTTTTAGCCAGGATTTTAGCGTTGATAATATGCTCCCAAGTAGGAAGATAAGCCTCTTTTACGAGGTTATGCTCAGCTACAAGAGTAGTGTCTTTGAACTCGAAGGCTTGAGCGTATTTGCCCGCCTTCAATTGCAGAGTTTCCACCACTCCGTTAAGCTCGGTAGTGGCGGTTCTGTCAATATCTGCATAGTTCATCAGTAATATCCTCCCGTTTAGCCCTGACACAGCGCGCTTGCATGCGTCAGCAATAAGTCCTTTTGATAAATTCGCACAATCCATTATTATTTCTCCTTTCTTGATTAAATAGCGATTTGTACTAATTTAGGGTCAGCCAATTTGGCGTCAATCTTACCGGTTGAAAGAGAGTAAACATTTCTGTCTGTCTTGTCATACCATACGTCAACTTCAGCGAAATTGCCCATTTCGTCAACTCCTACAGCTAAAACCCCAGGATTAGTGTAAATAGCTCTGTGAGGGTTATCTAACTTAGTTCCGTTGTCGTAATAAGCTTCAATAAGAGCGTCGAATTCAGGGACTGGGATTAAAGGCTTACCATCATAAGATAGTGTCTTTACTCCAGTAACTAAGTTCACGTACATGCTTTCAATGCTTGTTCCTTGTAATGAACCTTTGTAAGCTTCGTAGAATGATTGAGTACAAATGATTATGTTTCCATCCATTTGTTTCAATAGTGGGCTAGCCTTTGCCGTTAGGCTCTTCAAGTAACCTTGAACGTTAGCTTCTACTAATGCTTGAGCAGCATAGTTAGCTCCGGCGTTTTCAGAGATAGTTACTCTTTGTTTAGCGTTGGCTGTGTAAGCTACTGTGATTTGCTTAAAGAAGCCGTCGATAAGGGTAAAGAAGTCCTTGTCAGTTCCTGCGGTTAGTTTACCGCCGTTAGCGATAACGTCAGCGGCAGTGTCTCCGAAGAAAGCTAATCTAAGCATCATATCTTTAATGCCTTCTATTAAGAAGTCAACGATAATAGCCATGTAGTCGCTTGATGTGAAGTCTGCTCTTTGGATGCCAGTCTTCAATGAATAGATGCCAATGGTTGTTTCAAGGTCTTTGTAGCAGTGCTTCAAAAACACTTCCCAATCAGCGGGAGCCCAAGTAATCTTTCTTGTTACAATGTTCCAAGATTGAGCTGTAGGATTACAGCCTTGTCCGGCTTTACCTACCAAACCACCAGGACCAACAAATCCAACATCCTTGTTGAATTTAATTCCTTCGTGGATAGTACAGAATAAAGCTAATTCAGGAGATTGTAAGATACCCTCATACACCAAATCTTTAACGGATGTCAATTCCTCTTTGGTAAAAGCAAATTTTGCTAAGTCTATTACTGCTGCCATTTCTTAGTTCTCCTTTCTTGCTATAACACCTTTGTTGGTGAAAGCTTCTCTACGTTGGCGTATCTCATCTTTCAATTCCTCAGCTGTTTGGTTATTACTATTATTCTTTTTGTTTGGTACTACCGCTCTATTTGAACGGTTTTTCGGTATGTAAGAGCTCTCAATTTGGCTCTTAAGTTCATTGATGAGGTTCACTGACTCGGTCAAGTTCTCTCTTAACTCGGCATTTTCTGCTCTAAGTTCAGAGTTTTCAGCCTCTAATTCAGCGTTGTTCTCAGAACCCTCCGGTTCTGTAATGCTTTCGATTTTACCGTCTTTCACCACAACGACAGTATCGGCTGGATACTCGCTCGTAGCTTCCGTTAAGGTAAAAGTACCGTCAGGAGAGGCGGTGTCGCCTACAGCTAACGTGTCGTCTTCTTTTTCAGTTGAGAAAAGAACAGTATCTCCCTCTCCTTTGAAATCGAAATTAACCTTAACGCTGTTAAGGATTTTATCGACCCCACCAAGGAAAGAGTTAATCTTATCTTTCAACTCTTTTTTTAAATTTCCCATGTTTTGATTGGTTTTTGTTATTAATCTATTTGTGTTGTATGAATTAATCTTGCTGATAAATCCCCATTCTAATAGCTCAGAGGTTGTGCGTTCTTTCTCCTCCTTCATTATAGTCTCTAATTTAGCCCTGTCATAACCTGTACGGTCAGCGTATATATCAAGAATGGCCTTCTGGTCTTTCTCTACATCGTCCGCGATAGCTCTTAAATCGTCAGCAGTCGCATAGTCGCATAGCCCTACTCTTACCTGGTGAATTATTGAGCGAGAATTAGGATTAGCAGTTCTGTTTTCTTTAGGTGCCGCAAGCAACATTATGATAGCCATAGAATGGCAAGAACCCTCTATGTTAGTGTATAGATTTTTGCCCGATGTGCGTAAATAGTCATATATGGCTAAGCCCTCAGACACCGAACCCCCACGGCAATGGATGTTGAACTTAAAGTCTTTCTCATTGTTGTTTTCGTCAAAAATTCTTTTAACTAAATCCAACGAAAAAGCCTCAGATAAGCCTAACCACTCCATCCAAATGCTTTCATCCTTATTAGCGATGTCGCTTTTAATATCAATTTCTATCATAATTACGCTGATATATGTTACTATCTGTACGCTCGCAAAGATAGTATTGAAAGCGTTTTTGCTGTTTGTAAAGATTTTTACCAATAAAAAAGCCCCTGCAAAAGCAGAGGCGAAATAGCATAAATAGAGTAGGGGCTACCAATTGCCCCTACTCTCGATCTTAGCAAATCTCTTATCTCCTCTACGAATATCTTCTACGGCAACGAATATTTTTTGAGAACTTAAAGTCTTCTCAACTATCCTTTCTATGTCTTTGGCTGAGAGCCCTCCTCCTGCGAAGTTACGCATAGCGTAGCCCCCGTCAAAAGCTACTCCGCCGCCTGCTTGGTTGATTGCCGATAGTAGTGGGGTGTACATCATTGTAGAGCGTTTATTGATTATTGCCTCTCCTCCTTCAGCTTCTATAAGCGTTCCCCCTTGTGCGTGAGAATTGCCTTTTAATAACATACCTCTACTTGCTTTAGGGATGGGAGTTGCCATAACAGTCGCTAATTGTGCCGCACCTGTTATACCAGTGAGAACTTGTAACGCAATATTAGGTGCAGCCTTCATTATAGCCGCTGCGGTATTAATAGCAATTTCAAAAGCCTTTAATAGCTTTTCCCTGATAGCTTGCTTCTTTACTATCTCGGCTTTCTTTCGGTCTAATTCCTGCTCTGACTGGGCTATTTTAGCGTCATACTGTTCTTTAGAGATTATGCCACTGTCTAATTGCTCCTGGTAACTTGCTTTCTTTTGCTCATTTCTTTCTTCGTATTCCTGTAATTCTTGGTCGTCTAACGCCTTAGTGAAGTTATTAAGCTCAGATGCTAAGTTCATAATCTTACCCGCCCATTCTTCAAAGATATTAATTCTCTCCTGGGCGTAATTCTTAGCTGCTTGGGCGAGTTCTGCCTCAAGTTCTTTCTCCTTGTCAACATTCCCTTTGTAAAGCTCTAATTCAGCCTCAAGAGAAGCCTTTTTAAGTTCATAACGTTGTTGGGCTGTTAGGTTTTCATTCAATAATTCTGTATTAAGAGCTATTTGGTTGAGTTTTGTTTGAGCAGCTCTTAGTTCTGCCTCATCCTCGTAAGTGCTTAACCCTTCTTTTTTCTTCCGCTTGATACTTTCTTCGAGTTGAGCAATTTCTACCTTTGTCTTTTCTCTTTCATTGTCGGAGTACTTTTGCAAATCCCCCTCGTATTGCTCTTTAACGACTTTTTCAACGTCTTCAATTTGTTTTTTAAGGCTCTCTCTCTTGAGGTTTTGTATGTCTTTTTCTAATTTGAGTTCTGATTCAAAAATAAAACTATCACGTTCTATGGCGTAAGCCTCTGTTTGCTTATAAGCCTCATCGTACTTAGCCTCAATAATTGCTACCCAATCGTCCTGTTCTTTTTTAGCAGCTTTCCTGAGGGCTTTCTCTTCGTCAACGATATTCTTATCCAGCATCTCGATTTTAGCCTTGTAGGCTTCATCAATGTCTTTTTCTCTTTGCTTATAAAAGGTCTTTTCGCTTAAGGAGAGTAAGTCTAATCCACTTTTATACTCTTGGGCTGTTATTTTTCCGTATTTCTTTTGGGTGTCTAACTTTTTTCTCTCTGCGTCCTGCTGCAGACTAAAAACTTTCTCCTCATAGTTCTTGTCATTCTCAAAGCTCTTTTCTTTGCTTATTCTTTCATACTCTAAATTTTTCTCTTGAATTTCTTTGTTCCGGTCTATTCCTTTAATTATGTCGTTAAAAGCTCTTTCTCTCGCCTGCTTAGCCTTTTCAATCCCCTCTTCTCTTTTACGTTGTAATTCCTCTTCCGACTCAATCTGCTTATCTCCTGCACTATTATAATTATCATTAATGACTTGCGCAGCGGCGTCTCTTGCCTTAACCAATTCATTATGTGCCTTAACTTGCTTGTTATATTCCTCAGTCCCTTTTTTAAGCTCTGCTATCTCTGCCCTTTTAGCTATAATAGCCACATCTGTCTTTTTAATTTCCTTCTCTTTTTCTCTTATTATATCTTTCGAGGCTTGTATCTCAATGTTTCTTTTTCGTTGTGCTATTTCGCTTTCTTTTTTAGCTATCTCTTCCTTGCTCGCCCCATTCTGTCTCAATCTAAGCATCTCCTCCCTGCCTCTTTGTTCGTCTGCCTTAGCCTTATTTTTGTTTCTTGTCTCTAAAATATCTAACCTTCTTTCTGTCTCCCAAACTGCCTGATTATAATCATTCATAGCCTCCTCTGCCTGCTTAGTAGCATCCGATGAAGTGCTCATCCACTTAGTCACTAGCACTATTCCTGCAACAAGAGCGACTAATGCCACTATAATAAGAGTGATAGGATTAGCTAATAGGGTTTTATTCCATATAGCCGTTGCAATGGTAGCCACTTTAGTAGCTACAGTACCTTTTGCCTTAGCTGCAGTATGGGCTGTCTCCGTTATTGTAGCGGTAGTTGTAGTTTTAATCCGCATCTTGTCGATAGCCCACTCTGCTGCCTTATATACTGTGCTTTGCTTTTGCACCATGTTTTGGATAAACTGTAAAGAAGTAAGAGCAGTCAATGCTACTTGCATTTTTTTCATAGCCTCCAAATATTCGCTATCAGCATCAGTGAGCATACCAGCTACAGACGAATACGCTCCGTACGCCCCCATAAGCCCTCCAACGGCTTGTGTAAGCCCGTCAAAAACCTTTGTGTCACTCCCCAAGTTTTTGGACTCCTCCTGAACGTCGCCCATCGCATCCTTAAACTCGGCTAATTGAGCCGCCATCTTCTTGTACTCCTCTGTTGATTCTTTGCCCTCTAATTTCATAATAGTAAGCTCTTCGGTCAGCTCTCTTAGTACAGTTCTAAGCCCTTTACCGGCTAGCTCGTAGTTCCCGACTTGTCGGTGGAAATTCCCTAAGGAAGTTTCAGCCTCAGTAAGTTCATCAGATAGTCGCTTTATCTCTTGAGCTTTTTCTTGCCCATATACATCTTGCCTTGCCGCTTTAGAAAGGCTGTTATATTCCGCCGTAGCCAAAGATAATTTAGCCTTTAAAGCGTCAAGGCTATCACCCTGGGCTTTCTCTGCAATTATGTTGTTTTGGATTTCTTTCTCGTAAGAGCGGATAAGAGTTGACTGGTGCTTAATTTGTTGCCCCAATTCTGCCAACTTAAATTCTTTCTCCTGGTAAGCCTTTAATTCCTCGTCATTTGTTGGCTTGCTAATCTTTTGCTCCTCCCTTAATACCTTCTGTTCTTCCTTTAGTTGAGCTACTCTTATCTTGAGTTTAGCTAAATTCTCGAGAGCTTCAGTAGCTTTAATCTCTACATCTACTATAACTTTCTTTTCAGTATTTGCCATATTTATTTGGTTTTTTATTGTTGTTTTTGTATCTTTGCAACTAAATTAATAATCGTTTATATGCCAGATTGGATTTATTTAGTAGGAGCTTTAGTGTGTTTCGCCATAGTAGGACTATTCATTGCTGCTATTTTTCTTAGTTGGAAAAATATAAAGCACAAACTACCTACCAAGCAGCCTAAAAGAGGTAAAACCGGGTTACCTTTTATTGACGGCATAAATGGAGAATTTCTATAATTTACCCTCACAACCTTATCAAATCCACTTTAGTCAGCCTGTCTCCAGCGATAAAATTACGTATCTTGCTTATATAGAAGTATGCCCCAAATTGCTTTAGATATATAGGGGTAAAGAAGTCTAATTCCTCTATATCTCTTTCGGTTAATAGCATTTCCACGCTTAGACATTTAGCGTTAACGAGCATTCTATTAGCCAGCTTATAGTAATACGTATCTATAAGGCTTTGGACAGGGATGTGATTCACAATAAAGAAAGGGTTAGCATTAATTTGGCTGTGTCTTACTAGATGAGGTTTAGTGCCTTTATATTCTTGCTTCACTAGATTAGTTGATGCGTCTAGCGAGTATTCATATAATGGTATAACTGCTAATCTATTCTCTCCTTTTGTTTTGTCCTCGCCACTTTCCCATTTAATGGTAAATAAGTCTTTCTCCTTCTCTAAGTTCTCGTTAGACACGTAGAAGTTACCCTTACCTTCTAAGTCTTCTTTTTTCTCAAATCCTATAAAATTGTTTTGCCCGTAACCGTCAATTATAAAACTCATTTCTTGGTTTTCTCTACTTAACTTGTCGGACCAATCTTTAGCTATTGTTTTGTTCTCGTATAGCTTGTCCATAGTGTAGGCCTCCACCTTTTTATCGTCCTCATCTACATATACAGTTAGCCCATAAGTCTGACAGAAAGTTTTGAATAAATCTAAGTAAGTTGTAAAACCCAGATTATTCCCAAAGTACAACCTGCCAGCTGTTGGTACGTAATCCGCTTCGATTTCAGTTATTACAATAGTAGAGGTCATAGTCAATCGCAAATTTATACCAGTGTAAACTACTTGCCTGATATATACTCTTATGTATAGGATGTCGTTTTCTACAACATCTACAACTTCGGAAGCGTCCTTACTAAAATCGTATGAATAGCCTCCGACTCCAATATCTATGCGTTTAACTAATTCGGTATTTTTTACAATCTCTAACTCTATCTTGTAGTTGGCTGTAGTCATCTGAGAGTATATTGTACCAAAGCAACTTAAATCTATCTTTACGGTTCCTTTTATGTTAGACGTGTATTTTAGTCTTGTGTTAAAAACGGTTGACGTGCCTGACCCGCTATTAACTATTAAAGGAGCTATATTATATTCGTAAGCCGAGCTCTGGATTATCCCGTCGCTATTAAAAGTCGCTTGGCTGTTGAACATACTCAAGCTATCTGTCCAAGGCTTCAACGAGGCTAAGGAAATAGCGTCTCTATTTTTACTCATGTCAGGCAAATTACAGATCAGTTCATAACCGCATAGCCCTATAATTCCACTCGCGACCTGGAACAAATTAGCAAAATAATAGTATCCAGTCTTATACTCCTCTCCTAACTTACCATTAATACAATTAGCCCACTTTATCCAAGAAGGCAATACTCCGGAGCCTACAATGATAGATCCTAAATCTGCCTCCTCCATTAACCTGTTCTGCATAGTGTAGAACAGCCCAGCATTACCACTAATTATTTGCCCCTCTATGTATTCGCCAACTCGGTCAATTACAAATAAAGAGCCTTTGCCTGCGAGGGCGAACCCGTTAGAATATAGTCTACACTCAATAGTTCTGTAAGGGGTTAAGGCGTTCGCTTCGAATAGGTCTAACCTCTCCAATACGCGTAAGTTAGTAGAAGTCTTAGGGAGGTTCAGCTTTTGCGAATAGTCAGCCTGGCGGTCTTTTAGCTCCGCGATATCATTAACCTGGTAAGTCATTGCAGGTTCTTCTCCTGGTATAAGGTCTAAATTATGCCATATCCCAGTAGTGTCTTTAACTTTTAATTCGTACATGGCTCTGTTTTCTTATTTAAACCGTAAATAATCTTCTTAATCGACTCTTCAGACTTATTGAACTTTATAGAACATTGGGCGAAAGCGTCCATTTTACCCTCTCCTTTACCAATTAGCTCGTGATAGTAGGTATAGATCTCTAATCTCTCCTTAGCTCCATAGGTTATAATCTCCTTGTCAAGCAAGTAGTCTATAACTCTGTTGTTGTAGTGGATTATATCTATGAGTGTTTTGTCCATATTAGAATTGCATTTGTCTTGGTGGCAGTAAGAAGTTAAGGGCTAACCCATGAACGAATGAGCGTGAGTCATTGCTTAACTCCACGTCATCAATCTGAACTTCTATCCATTTGCCTAGCTCCTCGTTGTAGTATTCTACTCTTGGGGAGTAGATTATATCTTTAAGTGCCTCATATTCGTTGCTGTTGAGGTTGCCCGCTCCTGCTGTAATAGTCTGTTTGCCTTTAAGGCTTAATGTTTTAGTAAAACTGCTAACCTCTGACGTATCAGTATAAGGGATGAACTCTTTTCTCTCTGCTATTGAATTGCTCTCGTATTGTCGGTACGAAAACATCCAGTAATCTCTGCCCCCTAAAGTGTTAACCCAGCGAACATAAAAAGGCTGTTGAGGTACACAGCAAGTATCTATATACTTTCTCTTAATCGTTAAACCAGCTGAACCCCTAACTATGACTATCGGATTGCCTAGGTTGTCGGTAATAACCACATCGTCATTAGTGGTTAGGTATTCCTCTACACCGGTATTATTGCTGATAGCAATGTAATTACTCTCCTTAACATTAGTGTTGTAAACTTTACCGCTAATATTTACCGCTCTTTGGCTCTCGCCCTCAAAATTAAAGTAATTAGCTTCGTCAAAGCCTAACACACTTATCACTCTCTCATAACCTGGATAGAACCTCAACCTGTCAAACTTAGTAAGGAAGCTCCCTTGTTTTGCTACAAGGCTTGAACTTTCTCCCGCTTGAACCACTGAATTAACCGCTGTAAAATATATCTCTTGCCCTTCAAGCTTCACGTTGTAGTTAACGGATAGGTAATAGTCCTCCCAGTAAGTACCATTGCCAACCATTCCCGCGTCCTTGAAGGCTTTAGTTAATATAGGGCTAATGTCGAATAGAACTATGCCATTGAAAGCCTCTTTGGTTAGCTCGATTACGTCAGAACCTATCCTTACCGTCATCTCAACCTGCTCAAGAGATGTTTGAACTTCAAATACCACCGGGTTAAATGCCGTGTGAACTTTAGCTGGTTGTCTTGCTATCATAATACTTCAAATACTTTATTTTTAACTTCCTCTTCTAATAGAGCACCTATCTCAATGCTCAATATGTCTTCGAACCTCAATGTTGCTGTTGTGAATATATCTTCTTCTCTCTTCTGTCTGTACATCATGGTTCCTTGTTCTCTTATCTTCTTAGCCACGAAATATACAAATCTTGCTCTGTCTTTATCTGAATTAAAGGTAATACCTTTAACCGCTGCCCATTTAGCGATTATAGCCATAAAGTTCTTAGGTATTTTCCCAGCACGTCGCCCTCGCTCAAGAACTCCTGAATAATTATAGCCTAAGAGTTGCCCTCTGAAGGGTGAAATCATCTTAACCTCGAACCCTGCTTTAGTTCTGCCTGATGCGACCTGCCCAGCACTAATATGTCTATTAATGATATTCTGCTTTAATTCCTCTAATAATCTCTCTAATCCTACATCCATATAGCTACTTATATTTTCTTTCTAATACCTTGCTGTATCTTTGGTTATAGTAATATTCTTCTAAATCAGTGTACAGGATGCCAAACACCTTGCTGTACTTCCACTCTAGAACCTCATCAGGATCCTTCCCGTAATTCTTGGCTAGAGCCTTAACCGTTGCGAACTCCCCAACTTTTTGCGAATATTCCTTGACCCCAGCTCTTATCTCGTCTTCCGAAGGTTCATAAGCTAACAATTCCTTCTCCTGTTCTGCCCAGTGGGCAACCCCTTCTACTATATCTTTAAAATAGTTTACCGTAGACTTAATGTGCACTATATCTCCAGCATCGTACTTGTAATCGCTGTGGATAGCCTTAATAACAGACACCATAAAAGCTAAATCGTACTCCTCTGCCTCTGCTAATAGCTTCCTGACTGCAATGTAAGAGCCGTAAGTTATATCACCGCTCTTAACATCAACCCTGTTCTTAAGTACTTGCCTTATCGTCATAGCCTAACAATTGTTTTCTATAAGTTCACACTCGAAATCTATCATAACACTAACCTCATTAGCATCGAACCTGCTAAGAGGGTAATAGTATTTAAAGAGCTTGTTGCTTGAGAAATGGGGACTATCGATAAAAGCCTTTATGAAGGGCTTAACAATCTCTGCTTTGATAGCCTCTCTTATCTGCTCTCTACCTATTGCGTTGAGTTCTTGCTCAGGTATCACAGAGAAATATATATTAAGCCTTAATTTGTCGGCCTCAAAATTCCCTTGCATGTTTATTTCGCCTTCCTTGAACTCCTCAATATAGGCGTATTTTGTGCCTCTAGCAAAGCCGTCAGCACGTATGTTGAACATATTGCCCTCATCGTATTCTACAACATAGTCAGCGTTCGCCTGTTCTATTACGCTTTTTATCTTCTCTAACATCTCCGTTATTATTTATATACCATTTTTTTAATTCCCTTAGATACTCTAGGCTTCGGAGCGACAAAATGATACATGCCCATAATCAGCATGTCCAAATAGTCGGGTGAGCGTCCTAATAGTTGCTTCATCAAATCCTTAGAGATTATATTCTTCTTACCAGTATCGTTATCAACATCGACAGCTTTTAGCACTCCTAATTCCTCTTTTATCTTTTCCTCTTGCTCCTTAGTGCATATAACCCTCATCAGTCTGTTGTTTACTACCTCCGCGAGCTTATAAGCACACTCGGATTTAAGGTTGGCATACTGCTTGTCGAAAGCAGAACCGCCATTATGGAACTCAACTATCCCTCTTATGTAGCTCTCCAGGTAAGCCCCTAGGCCGTCACTATCCGCTACCACCTGGCTATGACTTACTTTACGCCTAAGGACTAACCCTTTGAGTTCTTTCTCTATAACATCAGCTGGAGAGTAGGGCATATCTATTTCTACTTTCACAACTAAACCTTTCCATCCTCCCGCTATAAATCTGTCTCTACCTTTCATCGCTAAGTCGGCACTTATCCTATCCGGACCGATAGCCTGAACGTATTCATTCGTAAATAAATCACAAATAGCGTCGTAGTCTATTAACGTGTTAGGGTCGTCATCATACTCCCAGTTACCGAATAGTAACCTCTCTTTTTGGTTGGTAGTTAAAGACCTCTCTAAGTTCAATAGGTATGCTGCTGATAAGCATTTGTTATCCGTAGGCAACGCCTGGATGAACTTCTTATAGTCCTCTATTGTGCCCTCTTTGCTTTTCTTGTAGTATTCTGAATAGAGGTAATTCTTGGAAGGGTTACAGGTTTGAAGTAGTTTAGGAGCTAAGTTGTACAGCTCATTATTCCAACGACCAATTGAAGCTTGGAGGTTATTCTTAGCGTCTAAGGAGAACTCCCCAGCTTCTTCAATCCAGCCTCGTGTCATCTGCATGGAGCCGAAGCGGTAATAATCAGGGTCAGAAGGAAGATATTTAGCGTCTAATAGATAAACGCGGCTTTTGTTGTAAAGTTCAAAGTAGTTATCTTGCCCGTTATAGCTGTAATACTTGGACGTTAAGACCCAATGTTGGAATACCTCATGTATACTTGGAATAGTATACTTTCTCAAATCGTTGAGGTTTTTTCTCGCTATAAAGTAAAACGTATTTGGGTAAGTAAGTGCGTCTCCGAATATCAAAGAACAGCCCAAGTAAGATTTTCCCGAACCCTTGGAGCCGCCATAGAGGATGTCAGTAGTAACCTCATCACTCCAATATCGGCAGACTTCTTTCTGCTTCTCATTGCCCCTGGTGTCAAATACTAGCGTCCTCGTATCCATAGCCTCACTCTACTTTCATTCCTACAATCAGCTTAACAGAGTCCTCATCCAGCTTAATATCTTGCTTAACTGGGGCGTCGAAACCTAGCATTTTACAAATCCTCTCTATCGTCCAGCTCTTACCGTGTAGTTTAAGCTCTATCCCATGCTTTGTTTGCTTTATGCTTTCAATGGCTTTTAACTGCTTTTCAGTCAATTCATCGAAAGATTTAAAACGTATATAGCAGCCATCGAAATAAACGTAATCCGCTATATTAGCCTCCAGGATGTTTTTTAGCTCATCCAATACCTGCCTCTTAGTTATCTCCGAAGTCTGAGCCGACACCTTAATACGCCTCTCTATCTCAGCGTTAACCTTAGGGTGTTTTAGCATCTCTTGAGCCATACGACGTACGCTGTTATCCTTCATCCTACTGCAGTCATACGCATAGCGATATGCTACAGTAGCGTTGGAGACCTCCAAATACTTATCAACAAATTTTGCCTGCTTAGGTGTTAAATCTAACTTTTTCACGAGGGCAAATATACAACGTATTTATCTAAAAACCAAATTTAACCTGTTTATTTTCAGAGGTTTGTAATTTTGGAAATTACATTTAGGACAATCGGAAAATTACATATTTTTCTTTAAGTGCTTGCAATAATTGTTCTTGCGTATCGCCTTTATTTTGCAAAGCTTGATAAACATTTTCATCATAAGTTCCAGGCGTAATTAGATGATGGATTATAACATTTTTGTTCTGTCCTTGCCTGTGGAGTCGAGCATTAGCCTGTTGGTATAGTTCCAAAGACCAGTTCAAACCAAACCAAACTATGATGTTGCCTCCTGCCTGGAGGTTCAAGCCGTGACCCGCACTTGCAGGATGGGCTAGAAGTACTTGTATCTTGCCCGCGTTCCATTCTTTAACTTCGCTTTCAGTTCTAAGCTTCTTAGGATTATACTTTCTAAGCTTCTTAGTTATTCTATCCAAATCATGTTGGAAGGAATAAAACACTAATACAGGTTGCCCGTTAGCGGTGTCGATTATCTCTTCTAAAGCGTCTAATTTTTCATCGTGGATTTCGTAATAGTCGTGGTTCTCGTCGTAAATTGCTCCGTTAGAAAATTGCAGTAATTTGCCAATAACAGCTGCTTTGTTTACCGCAGTAATAACTTTCTCCCCCTCGAACAAAGACATTACTCGCTTTCTCTCGAACTCTTTATATTGCTCCATAATTGACTGAGGCAAAGGCGAGGATACTATTCTGTCAATTCTCTCAGGAAGTTCTAAATAGTCCTCCTCTTTCATACTAATACAAATGTCTTCTATCTTCTTGTATATTTCATTCTCTCCATTCTCTTTAAGGTCATAGTTGAATACTATTTGATCGTTAGTCCTTCCAGGGGTGAAGTACTTTTTCCTGTAAGAAGTTATATTCTTTCCTAACCTTTCACCTCTATCGAGTAAATAAATCTGCGCCCAAAGGTCGATTAAGCCGTTAGGTGCTGGAGTTCCCGTAAGACCAACCACTCTTTGGATTAGTGGTCTAACCATTCTAAGAGCTTTAAAGCGTTGAGCCTTTGGTGATTTAAAGCTTGAAAGCTCGTCAATGACTACCATGTCGAACGGGAAGAAGGTACCCCCATAATGGGAGACAAGCCAAACAACATTCTCACGATTGATTACGTATATGTCAGCCTGTTTGTCTAATGCTTCTTTACGTTGCTTTTCAGTACCTAATACTTTCGATACTCTAAGATGTTGTAAGTGGTCCCACTTACAACATTCACTCGTCCATGTAGTCTCAGCCACTCTCTTAGGGGCTATTACTAAGACCTTACTAATGCTGAGGTCTCCATATATGAGTTCGTTGATAGCTGTTAAGGTGGACACTGTCTTTCCCAGCCCCATGTCCAGGAATAAACCGCAATAAGGGGCATTTATTATCTTGTTAGTCGCTGTGTTCTGATAAGCGTGTGGTTTGTATCTCATCCTCTTACCTCCTCAATCAAGCTATCAAGTGTTGCCTTACTATCTACCAATCTTGCATTAAACCCCAATTCTTGTAGCTTCTCGGCTTGAGCCTCCTGTATGTCTTTTAACTTCTTACCTGTTGATTTCACCTCTACAAACCAAATCTTGCCCTTAGGCATAAGCACCAATCTGTCGGGCATTCCTGTGAAATAAGGAGAGGTGAATTTAATAGCCAATCCACCTGCTTTCCTAACCTCTTCTCTGAGTTTTTTTTCCAAATATTTTTCGCTGCTTTGTATCATGTTTAATTTTCTGTTAAAATTCGTAAAGGTTACAAGTTACAAGATTTCCTATAAAAGATATATATAATTAGGCATATTATATTATATTAATATCACTATTATGCCCTCTAATTTAATTTTTAAAGTTTAAGGCTATTTTTTTGTAACTTTGTAACTTTCGCATTTATCATTCTGGCTTTCTTACTTTTATGCGGTTACATTTTGCCTTTTTTTCTGTAACCTTTTTTGTAACTTTGTAACTTTGGGGTTACATTTCTGTTTTCGCTTTTTACCCTTTATTTGCCCTTTTTCGTGCTTTTTAGCGCTTATTTTTTAAAGTTTGTAACCTTTTTTAGCCGTTTGTAACCTTAATAGCGGCTTCGAGAACGCGGTAAAAGCCTCTTTTCGTAACCCCTTTTACCTTAATTACCTTTTCCTCGAAGTCATCCCTCTTCCTCATAATCTCTCTTATCCTGCGGGAATTTTGCCCGTCTAGTCGGTCTTCTAATCCTCCCAAAGCTTCTACCCAAATGTCCTCTACTGTTAGTTTGTCGCGTAGCACTTTGCCCTTACTCTGCAGCTCGTCCGGATGGGCAAAGAAACTGTATCTAGCTCTTACGTCTATATCCTTCCAGTTAGTTGGCCAAAGAGTATCTGCGTAGCTGTTAATTGTGTTTTCCCAAGGGTCAGCTTCTCTGTGTTGTTCCTGTAGCTCTCTAGCTAGCTTCTCTATCTCATCTCCTAACCACAGCTCCTCACCCTTCTTATAATAGTGTAATGCCTCTGACCACACTTGCCCTCTGAGCTCTTCAGTAAATCCAGAGAACACTTTCTCTTTAATGAATTCAGGTCTTACACTTATAGGTAGGAATCGTCTGTTACCTGTATTACCTCTAAGAAAATCCACATTATTAGTAGTTGCAAAGAATACACATTGCCTTGGCACCTCAATAACATTCTTACCATAAGCTGGACGGAACCTGTCTGTCCTGGTAGTGATATAACTCTTTATCCTTTCAAGGTCTGCCTTGTACATACCCGCAAGTTCCGATATCTCCATAATCCAAACACCTATAACCTGCTCTTTACCTTCTTTACCTGATGGGGATTCGAAGTTATCAGAAAACCACTCACCAGCCAGTTTATCAAATACCGTAGACTTTCCGACGCCTTCTTTCCCTACTAGAGTAAGCACGTAATCATACTTTATGCCTGGTTGAAACACTCTAGCAACGCAAGCAGTTAAAGCCATACGAAAAGCTTTACGCGTGTAGTCGTTATCCTCAACCCCTAAGAAGTGAGGCAATATTTTTTTAATCCTCTCTTCACCGTCCCAAGGAGGTAAAGAGTTTAGGTATTCCTTAACCGGGTGATATTGGCACTTATCGAATATAATCATTAAAGCTGCTGTTATTAGCCCCTTGTTAGAGAAGCCGTATTCTCTATCCATGTAAAACCATATATTAGCCTCGTCTGAATCCCGCCATATAGAGAAGTCTCCTTTATTTCTCCAAGGTAGCTGTTTTACAACCTCAACAGCTAACCTCAAGCAGTTAAGTTTGAAAGCACCTTTTAGGTATTTATCGTTAAGCATGATCATCTCACAATTCTTAGCCGATGCAACTATGTTTCCTTTTCTGTCAACGTCAAGTTCACTCATCCAGTCCTCGTTAACCTCTTCCTTACTCTCTCCTTCTACTTCTGTGTAACCTACAAAGTCGGATTTAGCCCCTTCAATCCTCTCCCTGGCTAGCGTAAGCTTAACCTCGCTGTCAGCAGTAGCGAAGTCCAGCATAGCCAAAGTACTTGGGAGTTTATTAATCGGAGTACCTTCCTTTGCTCCTTCATCCTTTAATATGAACTTATGAATGCGTACAAGGTCGAAAGCATTACACAGCTTACCGCCCGTTGGGTCAGTGCCATGGTGCGAGTAAGCGAACTTGCCATCATAAACAACCATACCAGCAGAGGTACTGCCTTTCTTATATGTGTACCTGTTAGGAATGTCACACGCCTCGTATTCATCCGAGAGGAACTTAGCAATAGCCTCGTGAACGTCGTACGTTCTACAGAACGCACCAACAACCCCCTCTTTCTCTGTTGGGTCTTCTTGCTTCTTGATCTGTTGGCGTACTATCTTATCAACCTTATCGGACACCTTCCAGGAAGAGCTATCAGTCCAATCATGGTAAGAGCCCAGTATCTCATCAGCGTCAATCCAAGAGCCGTCGCAGTAGTCGAAGAAATACGGAGCATCCTTAGAAGTACTTTGCCAATACATAAGTCTTGCAGCTTCATAAGTAGTTTCGTCGAATAACTCAATGCCGAACTGGTCCGCAACGTGTCGAGCGATAGGCTCATACTCCTCTCTACTAACAGGACGGCTGAGAGGTAATACAATTCGTAATCTCGGCTTCTCAATCGTATGCTTATGCGTTGAGTAAGCACAGCAAGCATAGCCGTATAAGAGCTTCCAATCTTCCCAAGCTTGCATATCACCAAAGTCCATGTCAAGAGTTATAAGGCTTCGATGTAACACCGTGTCAGTCTTACGCCTACCATTGTTGAGGTAACCCCCAACATAGCCTCCAACATCTTTTTTGTTATCCTGGTACTCTTTTTTTGAGGAGATGTATTCTAGATAAGTCTCATCCGTATGGAAAGGAGTAGATACCTTCTTTACGAACTCTGACCATAGGATAGTCTTGTTCTTCCAAGTAACTTCCTTTCTACTTCGTCCTGTGGCGATATCTATTTCGCCGTCATTGGTTAGTTTAATTTTGTTCATTATTCCTTATTGGTTTAAGTCTTTATTTATTACATAAATGCCTAAGGATAGGGCTAAATCAACTTCTATTTTAGCCCCTTTAGAGGATTCCCAATTATCTAACAAATAAATAGCATCACAATCAACTAAAGCCTTTATGTCTGCCTTCATATAATCTAACCAAGTAAAATCTTTTACGAAAGGTTGGACTTTAATGGGGTTAACCGGAATAAACCCGCTTTCTTCAAGTATTTTTTCGGCACGATTAAAACTCTTTTTCACGTCTTCAATCGGCAGACCGGAAATGGCTCCTGATATGTATACTTTCTTTTTAATTGCTTCTGTTTGTTCTGACATAGTTATTTTATTGTTATAGTTTCTGTTTTCGATTTTGCGATTAAATCCATAAACTGCCTTACTGAATTCCTCTTAGCTTCTCTCCACTTGTCGCTGTGTGGTTGCCTTCTTGGTAATTCTTTTGCAGGCATAGAGCATTTTTGGTCAACTAAAAACCCATTGAAAGCATCCGCCCAGCTTTCATTATCTCTTTCTTGTTCCATAAGGAGTTGCCCGTAATCAACCCCCATACAGAAGATGTCGAATAAATCTACTTCCATAGCTTAATCCTCCGATTTGGTTTTCTAATGCATTATTCATTTGCTGATTCGATTAATTTGTTTACAAAAAACATTGCGTATTGTACAGATTCTTCCGTTTTTTCATCCTTTTTTAATAAGGGAATAAATTCTGTACTGATTCTTACACCATCTGTTATTGTAACTATTGCTTTTTGCTTCTCCCCTTCAAAAGTAACTTTTATTACTTTTTAATTTTGTTGTTATTTTCCATAGCTTAATTTTTTAATTGTTTTTCTAATTTTTAAATCATTAAATCATTAAATGAATCTGCTGGCAATTTTGCTGATAATGTTTTCCTCCTCTAAAGAAAGGGAGTTTCTATTATGGGCTAGTACCTTCAATGATTTATGCCAGTCAACGTCACCCCCATTTTGGCATAATGGTGTTTCGATAGCAAGGTTATCTTCACTTAGCATTTCAGCTAATTCTAATCTTTCTTCGTGGTCTAGTTGTCCGTAAAACTCGTCCAACTCTACTTCTACTTCTATGTTCATAATCTTATTTGTTTATTAATCTTTCTTGTAATATTCAGTAATAAAAGCATCTCCTCTAAGAGGTAAGTCTTCACACCATTCAGGAGATACCTTCATAATATTCAATACCTCTTCCATAGCTTGCTCGCTCTTGCTTGCCTCAACTTCGACTATAACTTCATCATGCACGTGCATTACGATGTTATATCCAGCCTTATTAATTCTTAGCATAGTGTCTGCCAAGCAATCTCTTGCAATAGCTTGAATAACATTCTCAGTTAATTTCCCTCCGTAAGTTTCAACTGTTTCCCATTTACAAGTGGTTTGGTTTAGCCCCTCGTAAGTTATTGAGTTTTTACCTCTGTAAGTGCTAACAGCAGGCGAATAGTATTGAAGACTGCGTCCTGAAGGCAGTATAATAGATAAGCTTTTATCTTTTTTAGAATAAGTAGCAAACAAAAACCCAGTGGCATACATAATACCAGGGCTAAGAATAGCCTTTGTAACCATAGTTTCAATCCTATTCCAAAGCAGAACGATATTAGGGCTTTTGGCTCGCCACCTATATACTATGTCCTCAAGTTCGCTTTCAGCAATCCCCATCTTATCAGCACCGAAAGCCTTAAGAGCTCCAACACCTCCCTGGTAACCTAAAGCTAATTCAGCAATCTTACCCTTTGCCCTGTAGTCTGAACCTTTAGTTACACTCTCGATAGCAATGCCGAACATTGCAGCTGCTGAGGCTTCATATATTTTGCCGTGTGAACGGAATACATCTAATCTCCACTGCTCACCAGCAAGCCAAGCAATAACCCTCGCCTCAATAGCTGAGAAGTCAGCAATAACGAACGTCTTATCCTTAGGAGCTATAATAGCAGTACGTATTAATTGAGACAAGATAAATGGGATAGGTTCTGAATAGCATAGCCCCATAAGTTCGCTATCTTCTAACTTCGTAATCTCCCTGGCGTTTGTTAAGTCGTCTAAATGGTTTTGGGGTAAGTTTTGGACCTGTATCAACCTGCCAGCCCAGCGACCAGTACGAGTGCCATAGAATTGGGTTAGCCCTTTAACTCTCCCGTCGCTACAAACACACTCTTGCATTGTCTTATATTTAGCCGTTGAAGTTTTAGACAGCTCTTGGCGTAGTTCAAGAACTCGCAATGCTTTCTCATTATTTATCTCTCCTTTAAGTTCACTAACAATTGACTTAGTAAGCGAGGAGGCTTTAATTCCTTGAGTAGCTAGCCAATTTTTAAGGGCAGTAGGAGAGTTAGGGTTAGCAAGCCCTGTAAGCTCTCTAGCCTCTTGCATAAGAGTCTCAGTATTGCATTCATCGAGTAGTACTGCAGAGTTAACTAAATCCATATCGAGCATAACCCCCATGGCGTTAATCTTATAGTCCAGGGCAAATAGTTCTCTCTCACTTTGAGGTATAGAGAAATAAGATAACTTATTACTTATTGCCCTCTCTACCTCAACATCCTGCTTGCAGTACTCTTTAAACAGTTCCCACTTATCCTCATCAAATAAAGCTCTTTGGTTCTTCTTCTTGGGTTTACAGAACTCTTCAATTAAGCTCTTTCCCGCCTTCATCTTTTGTTGCTCAACACCTAATACCTCAGCACATTGAGAAAGTGATAGAGGAAGACCACACATTGCCGCCTTAACCATGTCGCACTCCCATTGCATTACATTAAGGTTTAAACCGAAGAACTTGTTAAGGCAAGTAATCTCAAATACCGCATTCCAAGAAGTCTTAAGATAATAAGGAGAGGTAAGCAAATTAATGATAAAATCATTAAAGCAAGAACCGCTGCGTTCAAAATCTATTATCTTAATGGGCTCGTTGTTAACAGCAAAAGCTAAGAGCAGTATTTTGAAATCTTCTGAGTCCACATATCTATGAACCCCCGCGGTTGTCAAGTCAACAGAGCTGTATGTTTCTATATCTATGGTTAGTTTATTCATTTTCGGTTTGAGCTTTTAATTGTTTATTGATTTGGCGGTTGATAGCCCCTTTAATCTGAATTAATTCGGCTATCTCTTTTGGTAGCCTCGCATGGAGACTATTTTCAGTTTTCATTTGCTCCGCCCTACTTATAATGTATAGGTTATCAATGTCGCAATTTTGTCTATTGCCGTCTTTGAATTGAACATTATACCCTTCAGGAATAGCTCCGTTATGTTTTTCCCATATATGTCTATGAAGCAGTTCGTAGTTTAAATTTAGCTTTGACTCACCTGTTTTGACGTATACATACCCGTCCTTAGATACTCTCTTGTGTCCTAAGCTATTAATATTATGGGGCTTGTTACCTTTCTTAAACATTGTAGCCTTACACTTTTCGTAAACCTCTTTTGGCATCTTAGCCCCTTTATTAACCGGGACTGCCCCTTTTCGGGATTTACCACAATTAGTGGAGTTCTTCCAAGCCTCACTTTTATACACGCCACGTTTAGTGGCGAAAGTTACAATAGTAGACTCTTTAATATTGTAAAGAACTGACAGCTCTTTATCTGAACAATTAGGAAACTTCTCTAAGAGCTCTCTTTGCTCCTCAGGGCTCAGCATTTTTGGGGTTATATAACTACTCATAAGAATGCTCTTTAGATTTTATGGATGCTAAACTCTCGTCGAGTTCAGCATCAGCATCTTTAATGCTTGAACCTACTTGCTTCACTTGCTCAAAATTCATACTATCCTTTACCTGCTTAGGCAAAGCGTTAAGATACGACACCTCTGTTTTTGCCGTGTCGATAATAGTAGCAAGAAGATTGTTAGCTGCTTTAGCTACATCCAGCTCTATTTTACCTTCCCTTAAATCTTTAAGCAAACTCATAGCGTTTGCCCTTACGTCCTTCAACGTAACGTCTGGGGTTCTTTCTTTATATTCTGTACTCATGGTTAGTTTATGGTTTTTATTTAGGCTTATTTTTTTAAACGCTTTTGCCCTCTATTGGGCACTGAATAGAACTTAGTATCTATTTTGCAGCAGTGTTTATTTTTCTTACCACTACCACAAGGACAAGGCTCATTTCTGCCTGTCTTTTTTGTTTCTATATGGGCTCCAGCTTTAGGCGTCCAAATTAAGTGCTCTCTTCTCTCTTTCATTGTGATTTTTATTTATTGGTTATTAACTCTTTCTTAACTCTTCCTCCCTTTCTGTCTAGGAAGTCCTCGTAATACTTTTTCTGCAGTAGCCTAACCCTGCATATCCGGCAACAAGTTACATCTTGATTATTGACAGTAACACTGGTAATTTGCTCAGCTCTTAATAGCTTATGGCATATATTACATTCACTGCTCATAGGTATTTACTTTATTTATCGAAATCATTTATTAAGCCTTCCACTTGTGCCAACTTCGCAATTAGAACCCCTCTCAACCATTTAGCAGCTTCATATCTATTCTTTGGCTCGGGGTCTTTGCTGAATACATGGATTAGCAAGTCAGAAGGGTTTTCATCCATGAAAATGTCTAATTCGCCAATATGATGTAGTAGCATCTCTCTACGGCTTTTGTATTGTTCAAGTGTATAGCTCATAATCTTGAATTATTTGTTTATTAGAACCCTCCCCCGAATTGAACGGGGCATCGGCAAACCTGCAAGGGTTTTAAGGACATAACTAACCAAAAATGTCCTCGTCTTCTACATATTGCATAACATCTATTTCTGCAAAATCACTTTCGGCAGAGCTCCTTCCTCCTAGAGGTTCGCCGTCAGCTATCTTCATCAGGTGGTTAAGTCCGCAAGCAATCCCTTTATTACCGTTCGTATTGAATGGATAGAAAGTAATGGACGCAACCCCATAGCAACCGCTGTATACAGCATCTTGGTCTAGGATAGGATTACGATTAATGTCTACTACTCCAGGGCGAGTTTTACAGCTCGCGTTAATGAAATAACTGTTAGCGTAAGCCTCGTCATCAGGGCGGTCTAAATCCCCGTCTCTAAGAGGCAACTTAAGCGTAGCGGGTTTTTTACCTGCGAACTTCCCAGCTATACCGTTAAGAATAGCGTTATTGATTGCGGTTTTAACCTTCTCAATAGTTGCGGCGTCGCTTTTAGGGATTATTAAAGAGGCTGAGTACTTAGCCTCAGTTGTTCCTTCAATTGCTGAAGGTTCCCATACATGCAGATAAGAGAATCTAACCTTACCTGTTGTAATCTTTGTTTCTTTTACTTGATTTGTTTTTGTTGTCATTTCTGTCTGTTTTTAAACGTTTTGTACTAATTGAACTAAATATTTACATTTTTAAAATCTTCTGCCGCACCATCCGCGCTATTCCACTCAGGGCGTTTGTCCCCCTCAGGAACTAGGGTAGGTTTACCGGCAGGTTTAATAATTAACTCTCCGACTAATTCGTTGAAAGGTTTCTTTCCTAAGTCCTTTTCTAAAGCCGTAATAGTTTTGATTTTCTTTTCATAAATAAGGGCAGGGTCAATGCCGGCACTTACAAGAGCCTCAGCCACCTTGTCGGCATCGGAATAAGTCCTATTGCTTCTACCTTCTACAAGCTTGAAGCCTTCCCACTTCTTGCCATTAAGTGCTTCAGTAAAAGCGAACTCTTCGATAGAAGTTAACCACTTCCTAATACCGTCTGCCCTGGTAAGAATAGCAGCTATATCCTCGTCGCTTAATAGCTCAGAAGATAGCATCTCAGGTTCTGTGTATTCAAGGTTGTATTCAGCCAAAGCCTTACATAGATGTTTAGCTCGGCAAAATCTACAATGGTCGCCTGCTTTATAAGAACCCTTACCTTCGTAAGCCAATTTAGCAGCAGGAACTAGGACGTTAACCGCCCAAGTAAGAAGGTCTACAACTGAGATTTCGTAAGAAGAATAGTTCTTAATTCTCGGTTGATAGATAGTCATTATAATACTTTTGATGTCGTACAACATCTCGAAGGAGTTGTAAGCACCTAGAGCGTATAACATCATTTGTGTGTTTTCGTGGGCTGAAACCTCAACACCTTGACCGTACTTAAGGTCGATAATTCTCATTACTCCGTCAGCTACTATAACAGCATCACCAGTTCCAAATCCCTCTTCTACCCACTTAGAGAAATCCAAGCGTTGTTCAAGTAATAGGGAAGCATCAGGAGTAATTGCTTTAGCCTCATTCAAGAGCTCTAAAACAAAGTCTCTGTAATCTTCGCAGTGTTGTTGCATGTCAGAGTTGTAAAGAGGATTTTTCTTTAAGTCCTTAATAGCTTTACTATCGTTGGAAATTAAAGCCTCACCGAGTGAATGGGCTAACGTGCCCTCTTCAGCGTATACGCTAGTAGGGTTTTCAAATTGTTCCTCTAATCTAGCTGAAGGAGGGCAGTTAAGCCATTTATGGGAGCTCGAAGCCCCAAGTATTGCGTGTGCTGCCATAATTATAATGCCATTACAGTATTACGGAACGCCTTTCTCTTATCCTCAGGTAAAGTGGCTATCTGCGTAACGTTAGCCACGCCGTAAGACTTAATAGTAGCACTAATAAGGTCTTTAATAGCTTCACTTTGTTTTGCTTTAGTAATAACTAAAGCTCTGAGGCTTTCGGCTGATAACTCATCGTTATCGTTATCGCTTTCCTCTACTTCGGGAGCAGGTTCAGCAACTTTCGCTTCTTCTTCAACAACAGCTTTTGCCTTAGTCTTAGGTGTGGCAACAGCTTTAGGCTTTTCTGACGCTTGTTCTTCTACCTGGATGAAAGGAGCGTCAGGGTCTCCAGTAGCAAGGTTCTTAAGACCTTCTACTAACATACTCGCAAGTTGGATGAACTCAGGAGTAGGACTCAACTTGATGTTGAGGTTTAAATTTAATTGTCTCATTTTTGAACGTTTTTTAATTATTCGGATTGTTTACTGAATTCTAATTCATCACTATTGTGGAGTATTATATTGTTCCAGCCGCATCTCATAATAGCATTCCCATCTAATTTACACTCTATAGTTGT